>Ga0214921_10000298_pt1 | contig 97588 bp, 82 predicted proteins | sample LL1505_MetaG_FD_177992 | JGI IMG/M metagenome (GOLD analysis project Ga0214921, IMG submission 177992) | Freshwater microbial communities from Lake Lanier, Atlanta, Georgia, United States - LL-1505 | ecosystem: Environmental > Aquatic > Freshwater > Lake | place: USA: Georgia | collected... | reverse complement strand
AAGGCGGGGATCCAGAAAACATTAATTCAAGCTCTATTAAAAAATTCGGAGTACGAACCAAAGATCTTTCTGGATCCCCGCCTTCGCGGGGATGACACCGAGAGCGAAATTTATCTTGTTACTTGTATCGTAGCCTATGTTTTGCTAATCCGCCTTAGGCGCTTTATGAAAAGGCCTCCGGCCTTGCCGGAGGTAATTGATCCCTGAGCAAAGCGAAAGATCTCTTGAGAAAAACTCTTATCTAAAGAGATCCTTCGCTTCGCTCAGGATGACACTTTGATTAAGAAGCGACAGCAATTCCCCATTTTTTGCTTAAATATTTTTCTACAGATTTTCTTTCTTCTGTTGTTAGAGCTTTATTATACATAATAATTTCAGAAATATACCCCTTAAAATATCTGGCTGAATGACTTCCTCTTCCAATTGCAAGACCGGAAGACCCACTGCTTATTGATGATTTGGGAGTTCCTGAGGTTCCAGAAGCGGCTCCATTAATATAAGATACAAAGCCAGATGAGACACCAGTTGCGTGTTGAACAAAGCCAATTGCTGGAATATTATCTTTAATTCCATTGGTTGCTGCAGCTACAATGGTAACTGAACCACTCGAATCAACAACTATGGAGCCAATAGTTTTAGTTGTACCATTAAATAACATTCCATAAACTTCATTATTAGCGCCTGATTCTGTTTTTAAAAGAATTCCCTTTCTGGTATCTGTAGAATATGTGGGAATTGCTGTAAAAACTGCAAAAATAGCAAAATTTTCAAGCTGATTAATTCTTGCTGTACTTGCTGCTTCTAAGGAATCAAGGACCCCATCAAATTCAAGTGCTGGAAGTCCATTAACGGCATTCTCGCGAAATTTTGGATAGGTGCCTGCCCTACTAGATGTGGAGAAAACAAGATTGGGAGTGTATTGCGGGCTTCTATCTGTCCAAGATTTTGCAGAATCGCCATTTTCAACATTTTTTGTTAAATTGGTGTTAGTAATGGCATTTTCTTGAGTTGCATCTACCCAAACAACTAGATTTTTTATTGAAGCAACATCTGAACTTTGAGAAAGCGCTCTTGCTGCTGATAGCTTGGCTTTGTATAATAAATTCCTACCTTCCATTATTCCAGCAATTAAAATTCCAATAACTAAAATTACGATTGAAAGTTCAATTAGAGAGAAGGCTTTTAGTTTTGATTTCGTCACGAGATAACTTTTAGTTTTGATTTCGTCACGAGATAAGGGTTCTTATTGTATAATTTTTATTCAACTTTGAATAACCTTTTGTATAATCGTCAGCAATATTTCTAAATCAAGTTTTTTTATATTTAATGATGGCATAACATAAATACAATTTGAAAAAGGTCTCAAAAAAATTCCATATTTAACAAATTCTTGTCTTAATTTTAGCATCTTTTGCCAATCTCCATCAATCTCAACCACACCAATTGCGCCTATAACTCTCACATCTTTCACACCTTTTAAATTAAGACATTTTTTTAATTCTTTTTTTAAGAACTTTTCTATTGCTGAAACCTTTTTCTCATAATCTATTTTTTCAAATAAATCGAGCGAAGCATTGGCAGCCGAGCAAGCAAGTGCATTTCCCATAAAAGTTGGGCCATGCATTAAGGCTAAATCAAGAGAATCTCCTAAAAAACTTTTAAATATTTTATCATTAACCAAAGTAGCGGCAAGGCTTATGGTTCCGCCAGTTAGAGCTTTTCCTAAAATTAAAATATCGGGAGTTATTTTAGCGTAATCACAGGCAAATTTTTTGCCCAAGCGGTAAAATCCAACAGCGCATTCATCGGCAATAAAAAGAATTTCGTATTTTTTAGCGATGTCGAAAATTGCTTTTAAAATTTCTGGGCTGCTAAAACGCATGCCACCAGCGCATTGCACAAGTGGTTCAATAAAAATTCCTGCTAAAATATTTTTATTTTCTGCAACAAATTTTTCAAATTTTTCCAAGTCATTTTGGTTTTGTGGTAAATCCAAACTAAAATTTTCTAGTAAAATATTTTTAAATTTCTCATGCATTCCACAATTTAAATCAGCAAGAGACATTGCGCCAGTTGTGTCACCGTGATAAGAATTTTTAAAAGAAATGAATTTGGTTTTTTCTTTTTGACCAAGATTAATATAATATTGCCAAGAAATTTTCATCGCCACTTCAACTGCAACAGAGCCAGAATCAGAGAAAAATACTTTATCCATTTTGGTGAATTTACATAAGCGATGAGCCAGCTTATATGTTTGGTCATTGGCTAAACCAGCTAACATAATGTGTGGTAAAAGTTTAGCCTGCTTAACCAATTCTTTGATAATGTGAGGATGATTATAGCCATGTGCCACAGACCACCAAGAGCTAATTCCATCAATTAAAACTCTGCCATCTTTTAGAAAAATTTTACTACCTTTAGCACTTGCAACTTCAAGTTGTGGCAGGTGATTTTGCATTTGAGCGTAAGGAAGCCAAATATGTTTTGAGCCTAGATTTATGTGGTTCACTGAAATAATTCTGGATCAATTTTTTGAGATAAATCAAGCCAAGTGCTTTGCGGATAATTTATTTTTAGAATTTTAAAAGACTCTAAAGCTTCGGATTCTAAGCCAATTTTGTAATAAATTTCGGTTAGTCTAAAATAGGCTTCAGGCAATTGTTTGCTAAAACGATAAAGCTGAGTAACTTCTATAAAGTTATTAATTGCACCAACAAAATTTTTAGTTTGCATTTGATAACGACCAATTGACATTTTTGCTCCTGCCAAATGCTCATCAACAAAAGATAATTTATCTTTAGCATCTTGGGCGTAATCAGAATTAGGAAAGCGTGCAATTAATTCGCGAAAAGTAAAAGAAGCTTGCTTGGTTGGATCTTGTGCGCGTGCAATGTTGGGAACTTGGTTATAATAAGATAGCCCCTTCATATAAAGCATGTAAGGCACATTTTCATTGGCAGGATTAAGTTTTACAAAATCATCAACTATTTGTAATAATTTTACATATTCTTCTTCTTTATAATAAGTATAAACCGCCATAGTTTGTGCCTTTAAAGCCCATTTCGAAAAAGGAAATTCCTCATCAATTTTAGCAAAAGCTTCGGCAGCTTCTATGTAGTTTTTATTTTTTAGAGACTTCATTGCTTTTATGTAAGACAATTCGGCATTGGTTTTTTCATCTTTCTTTGAGCAAGAGGGAAGGGAGACGGTTAGGAATATTATTAATGCGAATTGTAGAAATTTTTTCATGGTTTTTTGGTAAATTTTCTTTTTTATTTTTAATATGAGTTTGTACCGCGTGTCATCTACCGCCCCTAGCCCCTCCTTATCAAGGAGGGGAACTAAAAGCATTCCCCTCCTTATCAAGGAGGGGAACTAAAAGCATTCCCCTCTTTATTTAAGGAGTAGAGCTAAAAGCATTCCCCTCCTTGATAAGGAGGGGTTAGGGGCGGTAGATAATACAAACTCGGTGTTATTTTCTGTTTCCTAACCTAATCTCAACACTCAACCTATGAGCATCCAAACCCTCACAAGCTGCCAAAACAGCAGTATCTTCACTCAACTTCTCAAAAGATTCTTTATCACAAGAAATCAAAGAAATTCTCTTCAAAAAATCATAAACTGAAAGCCCGCTAGAAAATTTTGCCGAAGCAGATGTAGGCAATGTATGGCTTGGTCCTGCCATATAATCACCAATCGCTTCAGGAGTATATTTTCCAAGAAAAATCGCCCCAGCATTATTAATTTTTTCACAAAGTTTTTCAGAATTTTTTGTAGTGATTTCTAAATGTTCAGGAGCAATAAAATTAGCCACATGAACTGAATCAGACAAATTCTTAATCACAAAAATTGCCGAATTTTTTAAACTTTTTTCAATAATTTTTTTACGAGGTAAATCTTTTGCCAAAGATAAAATTGCCGTAGAAATTTTCACCGCAAAATTTTCATCATCAACTATTATAAAAGCTTTAGAATCAATACCATGTTCAAGTTGTGAAAGAGCATCAGCGGCAACCCAATTGGCATTATTATTTTTATCAGCAATAATGGTTAAGTCAGTTGGGCCAGCAATCATGTCAATTCCCACTTCACCAAATAAAAACTTTTTAGCATAGGCTACAAAAGCATTTCCCGGCCCAACAATTTTATTAACTTTAGAAATTGTTTTGGTGCCGCAAGCTAAAGCTGTAATTGCCTGAGCTCCGCCAACTTTGTAAATTTTCTTAATGCCACAAATTTTTGCCGCATAAAGCACGGCAGGGTTAATTTTTTCTGCAGAAGTTGGTACGCAAAGACTTATATTTTTCACACCAGCAACTAAAGCTGGAACGGCAGACATTAAAACTGAGCTTGGATAAGAGGCAGTTCCACCAGGAGCGTAAATTCCCACTGAATCAATGGTTCGCCATAAATTTCCCAGAGTTACGCCCTCTTTATCTTTAAAAGAAAAATCTTTTGGAAGCTGTTTTTGGTGATAATCTTTAATGCGCTTAAAAGCTTTGTTTAAAGCTAATTTCACTTCTTTAGAAACTGCTTTTTCAGCTAATTTCATTTCATTTTCACTAACGATAAAATCAGCAGCTTTTTTAAAATTGGTTTTGTCAAACTTATTAGAAAGGTCAATCAAAGCCCTATCGCCTTCTTTTTTGGTTTTTGCAATAATTTCCTCAGCTTGTTTAGCAATGTTTAAATCAGATTTTTGTGATTTAGTGATGAAGTTGTAGAAGCTTGATTTCTCAAGTCCTATTAGGTTATCGGAAATTTTATTTGTTATTACAAAAATTTTCATAATGTTTTTTTATAATTTAAAAGGTTGTCATGTCGAACGAAGCGAAAAATCTCATGAGATCCTTCACTTCGTTCAGGATGACATAGTGGCGGTATCAACTTCCTAACTGTGCTGGTCGGCATTTGTAATGCCGACTTATGTTTATTAAAATTATAAAAGTGAGAAAATTTAAAATTTTAGTAAACGAAAGGTTTGGTTTACAAAACCCTACCAGCATTGGTTTTTTATTGAGTATCACCCTTAATTTTTACCACTTTCCCAACCTTTATTCCAAGCTTATCACTCAACCCAGCATTAATCTCCAAAACTCTATTCACAGGATTTTTAGAAGAAATCATCACAAGAGAAAAAGGCGTAGTATTAGTTACAATCTTGGTAATTACATTATTTTTATCAATAAAAAGCATATCAAGCGGAATCACGGTATTTTTCATCCACATCTCAATCACCTGACTTTCCTCAAAAATAAAAAGCATCGCATTATTCTTAGGCAGAGAATTCAAATTCATCAATCCAACTTTTCTTTTATCATTATCATCAGCAATGGCTGTGGCAAATTCTGCTATTTGTTTTTTGTCTTTATTAAGAATTTGCAACTTAACATTGTAGTTTTTAAGATTGCTGTTGAACGGCTCAACTTCTTTAGCGTTAAGTGGTTTTACAATAACTAAAGTAACAATCAAAAAACAAAAAATAAAAAAAATGCGGCGCAACCAATTAAATTTAACATCAAATTTTGCGCTTAGCTTTTTCATATTTGTGAAGAAGTTTTTATTTTTATTTCTATTCCTAGGAATAATTATCGCTCCTTATCAGCAGGCAAAAAGCGAGTCTGTTAAAAGCAAAACAGCTTCATCTAAAAAAAGCAAAGAAGCTCCCACCAAGATAAGGTCTGATATAATGGACATCAAGAGAAAATCACAAACAATAGATTTCTTGGGACATGTGGTGGTGGAGAAGGAAGATAGCAGTATGTTGGCAAATAAAATGACAGTTCTTTATGAAGAAGAATCTGCTGAAAAAAAGCCTAAAAAGCTTGATAATACTAAAAAGGAAACTCCTTTATCTAAAAAAGAAGAAACTACTTTGGTTAAAAAACAAAGCTCTTCAATTAAAAGAATTGACGCCAAAGAAAATGTAAAAATTTTTAGTGAAGAATTTATTGCTACTGGCGATATGGGATATTATGACCCCAGTGCCAATATTTTTGTTTTAGAAAAAAATGTGATGGTTAATAACGGAATTTCAATTGCCAGCGGTAATAAATTTATTTATGACATCACCACTAAAAAAGGAAATTTTGTTGGTTTTAAAGATGAGATGGCAATTAATAATAAAAAGGAAATTGAAGGATATGAGAAAGACAAGAGGGTAGTGGTGGTTATTGGAAATGATGTGCAAGATCAGCAAAAGCCCAAAAAATCTAAAGAACAGAAATCTAAAGAACAAACGCAAAATAATAATTAAATGATAAAGACATTAAGTGCCAAAAATATTAGTAAAAAATATGGCAAAAAAACGGTTATTCGTGATATTAGTTTTGAAATAAAACAGGGTGAAGTTGTTGGATTGCTTGGTCCAAATGGTGCTGGAAAAACTACCTGTTTTTATATGATTGTGGGTTTAGTTAAAGTTGGTCAGGGCAATGTTTTTATTGATGATCTTGATATTACTAAAATGCCTATGTATCAAAGAGCGCGCTTAGGTATTGGTTATTTGCCGCAAGAAGCATCAATCTTTCGTGGCATGAATGTTGAAGACAATATTTATGCAATTCTTGAAATTACCGAATCAGACAAAGTTAAGCGCCAAGCCAGATTAGAAGAATTGCTGCAAGAATTCTCAATAACTCATATCAGAAAATCTCACGCTTTATCTTTATCTGGTGGTGAAAGAAGAAGGGTAGAAATTGCCAGAGCTCTTGCCGCCAATCCATCATTCATTTTGCTTGATGAGCCTTTTGCTGGTATTGATCCTATTGCAGTTAATGACATTAGATTAATGGTTTCTCACCTAACCAGTAAAAATATTGGAGTTCTAATTACCGATCACAATGTGCGTGAAACACTGTCAATTGTAGATCGCGCTTATATCGTTTATGATGGTATGATTTTAACTTCAGGCTCAAAAGAAGAAGTTATTAATAATGAGGAAGTTAAAAAAGTCTATCTTGGTGAGGATTTTAAGATTTAAAATGCCAGAATGTCATCTTGAGCAAAGCGAAAGATCTCATGAGGTTGGGAGAGATCCTTCGCTTCGTTCAGGATGACAGTTGTGGTTAGGATAATAAAATTAGGACAAATAGTAGTTGCAAAATCATGATCAAAAAATCCCTAAAAAACTTTTTCAAATTAGAAGCTGCTGCAGGAATTTTACTTTTCTTGGCAACTGCTTTAGCTCTTATTGTTAGCAATTCCTCTGGTTCAGAAATTTATTTTGAATTTCTAAAAATCTCTCTACCTCTCAATATATTTAATATTGAAAAAGATCTATCCCTGCGCGATTGGATCAACGACGCTCTAATGGCAATTTTTTTCTTACTCATTGGTCTTGAATTAAAAAAAGAAGTTTTAACGGGTCATCTCTCTAGTAAAAAGAGAATTATTTTACCAGCTGCTGCAGCTTGTGGTGGAATAATAGTTCCAGCTCTAATTTTTTGCGTTATCAATTTTGATAATTCTCAAAATCTACGAGCCTTTGCCATTCCAACTGCTACAGACATAGCTTTCGCTTATGGCATGCTTTGTTTATTCGGAAAAAAAATTCCTCATTCTCTAAAATTTTTTATTGTAGCTCTTGCTGTTTTAGATGACCTCGTAGCCATTTTAATAATTGCATTTTTCTACAGCGAAAATTTAGAATTTTTTTATTTAGTTATGTCGTTAATTCCCCTGATTGGACTTGTAATTCTCAATATAAAAAAATCTTCCAATATTTCTTTTTATTTAATTCTTGGAGTTTTTTTATGGATTTTAATTCTAAAATCAGGAATACATGCAACCTTGTCAGGAGTGATTTTGTCTATCTTTATTCCTCTTTCAGTTAATAAAAAAAACTTACTGGAAAATTTTACTCATAAAATTGCTCCAATAGTAAATTTTTTAATTTTACCAATTTTTGCTTTCGCTAATTCTGGAATAAAAATTTCTAATTTCTCTGCTGAAACTTTTTCACAACCTCTAGTTTTCGGAATTATTTTTGCGATGTTTTTTGGTAAACAAATTGGCGTGATGTTGTTTAGTTATTTAGTAATAAAATTTAAATTTGCTAATCTACCTCAAGGTGTAAATTGGCTTGAATTCTACGGCGCGGCGATTTTCACAGGAATCGGCTTCACTATGAGTATTTTTATTGCTGGATTAGCCTTTGTAGAAAATGATACACTTGTGAAGATAATACTTGACGAAGTAAAATTGGCAATTTTAATTGGCTCCATTCTTTCTATATTATATGGAAGCTTCATTACTCTTATTTCATTAACAAAAAATCAACAAGTATGAAAAATAAAAATCGTGCATTTTCATTGATTGAGCTTTCAATCGTAGTTTTAATTATTGGTATTTTGATTGCTGGTGTTACTCAAGGCAGTAGACTAGTTAACGCATCAAAAGTACAAACCGCTCAAACTTTGTCACAAAGTGCTCCTGTAACAAGTGTTCAAGGTTTGCTTTTATGGTTAGATAGCAGCAGAGAAGATAGTTTTATTTCTACCGAAACTTCAAATGCTACTCAATTAACAAAATGGTACAATGTTAATCCGCAAGTTGCCAATCCAAACAGAGCAACAACCTCTTTAACAACTTTTACAAATGCTTCTTCAGATATTACTTACAAATCTGTTGGTATTAATGGACTTCCTTCTGTTGCTTTTGCTAACGCTTCTCGTGCATCTACTTTTGCTTCACCTTCAGGTGGTAGAATTGTTACTCCATATCAAGCTTATACAATTTTTGTTGTAGCTAGAGTTACTAGTATATCAGCTTTAAACACCTTCCTTTATAATGGTGCTCTGGCAACAACTGGATTTGGAGTTTATTCAGATACTGCTGGTAAGGTGATGGTAAACGGTGGTACAGGCGCTGTATTTACAGCTCGTGTTGGTAATACCGCAGCTGTTGCAAATGCTGCTAGAATAATGACTGTAACCATTGCACCTAATTCTGTACTTGGCGTTGCTACAACTACTCCAGCTATGAACTTTTATGTAAATGGTGTTTCAGATCTTACTCTTAACTCTCTTACAGCTAACATAACTGCTCAAGGAGCTACTGATATTCTTTATATCGGTGGTAAAGATGCATCTGCCACTTCTCCATTTGTTGGCGATATGTCAGAAGTTATCATTTTTGATACTGTGTTAAAAGCTTCTGATCGTAAATCGGTTGAACAATATCTTGGTAAAAAATATGGTATTGCAGTTGCTAGCTAGTATTTTAATTAGTTAGTAATTTTAAAAAACCGAATCATTGTTCATCAATGGTTCGGTTTTTTATTGGGCGAATTTTAGTTAAAAATTTAAGGTATATTTGTGGTTAGTTAAATCACCCGTCTCAATCGCTAACGCGATTGATCCACCCTCTTTTTCAAAGAGGGCTTTCCGCACTTTTAGCCCTCTTTGAAAAAGAGGGTGGATCAAATGCGCAGCATTTGAGACGGGTGATTTAATTCAAGATATTCATACTTAATTTAAGCAAAAAAATACCCCAACATCTATCTCTGATATTGAGGTACTTTTACAAATCAATTTACCAAGCTTCTTATAATTTCTTACGAAGATTATCAAGCATATCATCCACCATCTCAGACAGTCCAAATTGCGCCTTCCATCCCCATTCATTTTTAGAAGAAGAATCATCAATCGATTTCGGCCAAGAATCAGCAATCTTTTGACGAAAATCTGGTTTATAATCAATTTTAAATTCAGGAATTCTTTTGGTAATTTCAGCTGCTAATTCTTCGCAAGAAAAACTAATTCCCGCAAAGTTAAAATTAGAGTGATGTTTTAAACTAGAGAAATCAGCTTGAGAAAGAGCGATAGTGCCACGAATTGCATCTTGCATATACATCATTGGCAATGTTGTATCAGCTTTTAAGAAGCAGGTATAAGATTTATTTTTAATTGCTTCATAGAAAATTTCTACTGCATAATCTGTAGTTCCGCCACCGGGTAAAGTTTTATAGCTGATTAAACCGGGGTATCTTAAGCCCCTTACATCAATTCCAAACTTTGCTACATAATAATCGCAAACTAATTCACCAGCAGCTTTAGTAAGGCCGTACATGGTTTTTGGTAGAATGATGGTTTCTTGTGGAGTGTTATCGCAAGGAGTTTCTGGGCCAAAAACTGCAATTGAGCTTGGACAGATAATTTGTTTAATTTTTAACTCACGAGCAGCTTCTAAAATATTGTAAAGACCATTCATGTTAACATCCCAGCATAGGCTTGGGTTTTTTTCACCAGCGGCAGAAAGAATTGCAGCTAAATGGTAAATTACATTAATATTATGTTTTTTGATGATTTCGCCAAGTCTAATTTTGTCTAAAACATTAAGCTGTTCATAAGGTTGAAATGCTTCTGATAAATTGCTAGCTGCAACATCGGAAGTGATTACATTTGCATCACCATAGATTTTTTTAAGGGCGGCAGTGAGTTCAGAGCCAATTTGACCTAATGCGCCAGTTACTAGGATTTTTGTCATTTTGTTTTTTTATTTTAAAAGTTTTAATCAGAAAGCGTGTTATCTACCGCCCATAACCCCTCCTTATCAAGGAGGGGGATGCTTGAGCGCCGAACGCGTTGTTGCCGAAAATAGCCGTAAGGCTATTTTCTCCCCCTCCTTGATAAGGAGGGGTTAGGGGCGGTAGACTTAACGCGCTTGGTGCAAATATTATTCCACCAAAAAAGTAATAGATTTCAAATATTCACTTTCCTTCAAAGCAGGATTAATTGGGTGATCAAAACCACCACCAAAAGTACGAATAATTTTTGCTGATCTTCTTGCCTTGCGAAATCCATCATTTGCTGCTGCTGTTAAATCTTGTATGGAAGCATTATGTGAGCATGAAGCTAATAATAAAATTCCACCTTTTTTAACCAAGCCAGCAGACATTTTAATAAGTTTTTCATAACCTTTTAAGCCAGAAAAGAAATCTTTTTTAGATTTAATAAAAGCTGGTGGATCAAGAACCACAATGTCAAATTTTCTATCTTGAAGTTTTTTTCCTTCTAAAAGATCAAAAATTTTATCACAAATTATTTCAGTTTTTTCTTTATCAAAACTGTTAATTGCAATGTTTTTTTCTAATTTTTCTAAAGCTTCTTTTGAAGAATCAGCAAATATAACAGATTTTGCACCATGCTTTAAAGCGTTTAAACCAAAGCCACCTTGGTAACAAAATGTATCTAAAACATCGGCATCTTTAGAAATTGATCCGATAAATTCACGATTAGTTCTCTGATCGAAAAACCAGCCAGTTTTTTGACCCCGAATTACATCAATAGCATATTTGATATTATTTTCTTCAATTTCTATTTCATCAGCAATTTCACCTTTAACGGCTTTGCTATATTGCTCTAGACCTTCATATTTTCTGCTTTCAATGTCATTACGAAAAACAACTACAGAATTTGGAAATATTTTTTCTAAAACAGAAAGCAGAATTGGTGTAAGTTTTTCCATTCCAGCTGTGGCAATTTGACATGACAAAACATTGTCAAAGCGATCAATAACTAAACCGGGTAAGAAATCAGCTTCTGAATGAATTAAACGATAAAATGGTTTATCAAAGAATTTTTCTCTTAAATTTTTAGCAGCGGTAATTCTGTTGAAGAAGAAATTTTCATCAATTTTTTCTGATAATTTGTAGGTTAAAATTCTTCCTGCAATTAATGAGTGAGGGTTGAAATAGGCGAGGGCGAATGGCTCATTATTTCTAACGCAAACTTCAACAATAGAGCCTTTTTCCAAGGCTTTGATTTCAGAGAAATTTTCAATTTCATTAGAAAAAATCCAAGGGTGGCCACAGGAAATTCTAACTTCCTGATGTTTTTTAATTTTTAATTTTGGAAGTGAACTGGTGGGTGGGGTAGTTTGCATTTTATTTTATTTTGATTGTTTTGGTTTTTGTTGTGGGTTTTTTAGTATGAGTGCGCTTTATCTACCGCCCCTAACCACTCCTTATCAAGGAGGGGAATTAAACCGAACTCGGAGTAGTCCTCCCCCTCCTTAATAAGGAAGGGTTAGGAGCAGTAGATAAAGCGCATTGAGTTTATAAGTTAATAAATCGGAAATTCTTTACAAAGCCAAGCAACTCTAACTTTAACTTTCTGCTCAAGCAACTGATTTCCTTCTTCGCCATTTTTAACAAAGCCTTCTAAAACATCACAAATCATATTACCAATTTCTTCAAATTCTTTTTCTTTGAAGCCTCTTGTTGTGCCAGCTGCGGTACCAAATCTTAAGCCTGAAGTTACAAATGGGCTTCTTGGATCGTTTGGAATAGCGTTTTTGTTACAAGTAAGTCCAGCGCGTTCTAAAACTTTTTCAGCTTCTTTGCCAGTTAAAGTTTCAAGTGGCGTAAGATCAACAACCATCAAATGGCAATCAGTTCCACCAGTTGTGATTTTTAAACCTCTTTTAACTAAAACTGCAGATAAAACTTTAGCGTTGGCAACAATTTGTTTGGCGTAAGTTGTGAATTCAGGTTGCAAAGCTTCAGCGAATGCAACTGCTTTAGCGGCAATTACATGCATTAAAGGCCCGCCTTGTAATCCCGGGAATACTGCGGAGTTAATTTTTTTAGCTAGCTCTTCGTTATTAGTAAGAATAATTCCACCACGAGGTCCGCGTAAAGTTTTGTGAGTTGTGGAAGTTGTAATGTCAGCAATTCCAACTGGAGATGGATAAATACCAGCGGCAACAAGTCCTGCAATATGCGCCATATCAACCATTAAAATTGCGCCAACTTCATCAGCAACTTTGCGGAAACGAGGCCAATCAACGATGCGCGGGTAAGAAGAAATTCCAGCTATGATAATTTTTGGCTTATGTTCGCGAGCTAAATTTTCCATTTGTTCGTAATCAATTAAGCCATCATCAAGGCGAATTCCATATTGTACAGATTTAAACCACATGCCAGAAATTGTACGCTGTGCGCCGTGAGTTAAGTGTCCGCCTGCTGCCAAAGACATTCCAAGAATTGTGTCACCTGGTTGTAAACAAGCTAAATAAACAGCCAAGTTAGCGCTGGCGCCAGAGTGAGGCTGAACATTGGCGAATTGCGCGCCAAAAAGTTTGCAGATTCTTTCAATAGCTAAAACTTCAACTTCATCAGCAAATTCACAGCCGCCGTAATAGCGTTTAGCTGGGTAACCTTCAGCATATTTATTAGTTAATACAGAACCTTGTGCTTCCAAAACAGCTTTGCTAACAATATTTTCAGAAGCGATTAATTCGATTTGATATTTCTGACGATCCATTTCTTTTTTTAGTGAATCGAAGATTTTTTTATCAGAGTTTTCAAGATTTGATGAGAAGAAGGTCATGATTATTTTTAGTTTTTTTGAGAAATGTTTAAATTATTTTATATTAAAATTTAGTTAAATCACCCGTCTCAATCGCTATGCGATTGATCCACCCTCTTTTTCAAAGAGGGCTAAAAGCGCAGAGCCCTCTTTGAAAAAGAGGGTGGATGACGCTTTAGCGTCAGACGGGTGATTTAACTTAATTATTACAATTAAATTCCAAATTTATTAAATTCAATACGCTCTTCAACTTTATTGAGAACGCCTTCAAAATTTGATTCAAAGCTATTTTGCAACTTTTCGGAAAAGAAAGATTTTAGCAATCCTTTTTTTGCAGTAACGGCAACAAATTCAGTTTTGTCACCAAATTTTTCCTTCATTTTTTTGCGCATGTCGCAAATGCCATCAACCAATCCTAATTCTAAAGATTTTTTACCAGACCAAAAAGCGCCTGTAAAAAGATTATCGTCAGATTCTTTTAATTTTTCACCACGGCGTAATTTTACAATTTCTTTGAATCCTTGAAATACATCATTTTGAGCTTCTTTTAGAATTTTAATGTTGTCGTCATCTTCTGGTAAAAATGGGTCTAAAATGGCTTTGTTTTTACCTTCAGTGTAAACTCTTCGGCTTACGCCAGCTTTTTTAATTAATTCAACAAAACCAAAGCTAGAAAAAATGACACCAATTGAACCAACAATTGAAGAATTGTGAGCATAAATTTCATCGCCACTTAAAAGCAACCAATATCCACCTGAAGCGGCAACATCTTGAGCAAATGTGTAAACTGGAATTTTTTTCTCTTCAGAAAGTTCACGAATGTAATTGTAAATAAGCTCTGATTGAACTGGAGAGCCACCTGGAGAATTTACATTTAAAGCAACGGCTTTGGCATTTTTAGTTTCAAAGGCTTTTTTTAAAAGCGGTGCAATATTGTCAATATTAATTCCAGAGCTCATTTTTCCTTCTTTACCAATTACGCCATGTAAATTAAGATAAGCGACTATTGGAGTGTTTTTGCAGCCGAAGATTTTTTTATAAAATTTCTTAAAAAAAGAACACAAGAAAGATATTGGGCAGCTTTTGTTTTCTGGTTTAGGGCAATTGTTCATCGTAAGTTTTATTTTTGTTGAAAAAGTAGAATTTGCTGAAATCAAGGTCGCCTTTTATAGCTTTATTAATGTAATTTAGGCAGCAGAAAATTAGAAATGATGATAATATTAAGATGATTGATAACCACAAGCCTTTTGGTCCATAGTATTTCATGATGGATCCAGTAAGAAAAATTCCAAATAAATTTCCCAGAAGTGCCATTTTACCAAATGAGCTGTTAACAGCTAATCTTTGGGTTGGTTTGTATTTTTCATTAATTAAAATAATTGCTGGCAACTTTATTCCAACCATACAGCCAAACATTAAAAATATTAAGATATAAATTTTTTGAGGATCTTCATTTTGAAAAAGAAGTAGGGCGCAAATAATTGAAAGTGTAGCGCATGATATCATTAAGAAGCGACGATTGATAAGATCTGTTAAATAGCCAATTGGAATTGAAAAAACTGCGCCAAATAATAAAACTGATAAAAGTAAAGAGGCAGATCCTTGATCCATCCCTATCTTCATTCCATAAATGATAATGAAGGTGCTACAAGACGATAGGGCATAGTTTACAGCAAAGCTGGCAAACATTATTTTTGGTGAATTTTTTATATAACGCCAAATGCCTATTTTTTTCTCTTCTCTAACTTTAGCTTCAATTTTAGTGATGCGGCTTAGTGGCAACATTGAGGTTAGAAGAAATCCAAAAATCATTAGGTGAGTTGTGAAACCGTCAAAAGTCTTAACTAATTGTAGAAAAATTGGTCCCAAACTATTTCCAATTGAAAACAACATGCCGCCACAAGAAATTATAGTAGCCCTGATATGTGAAGGGGCTAAATCTATGGTCATGGTTTGACGAACTACGCCACAAATAAAAGAAGAAGCGCCAAGTATGAAGACTGTCAATAGCCATAAAAAATATCCTGAATAAGAATATATTAACAAGGAAGATATGGAGGACATTGCGGTTCCCAGATAAATAGAATTAGTTAGTCCTATTTTTCGACCCAAGATTGGCAAAAAGCGGGCAAAAATTATTCCAGAAGAAATTTGCGTGGCAGAAGAAAGTGATATTAAGATTTCGTTTTTAATATGCTGTTCTGCTTTGAACGCAATCATAACTGCCAGTATTCCATAGCCAATTGCGGCGATAAAAATTGAGGCGTAGATTGATAAAATATCTTTTATTAAAATATCATCCCAACGAAATTCTTGCGGGGATGCTTGTTTATCTTCTTTGTCATAGATGCGTGAAGGTAGGGCTATAAAGTCTTTGCTTGATATGTCATAGCTTTGGGAGATGATGCTTTTTTTTATTTTGAAAAGTGACATTTAGTTTTATTATTTAATTCCTTGTCATTTTCACGAAGGTGTGAATCCAGTTCTTGGTGAAGTAAGTTTGAATTTCTGCCTTCGCGTGAATGATAAAGTAACAAAAAAAGTTAAGTGTTACAACTTCCTAACATCAGTCAAATGCCCAGTAATTGCCGCCGCCGCTGCCATTGCTGGACTAAGCAAGTGAGTTCTGCCACCTCTACCTTGACGACCTTCAAAGTTACGATTAGAAGTTGAGGCGCATCTTTCGCCGTTATCTAATTTATCGGCATTCATGGCTAAGCACATTGAACACCCAGGTTCGCGCCATTCAAAACCAGCAGCGGTGAAAATTTTATGTAAGCCTTCTTTTTCAGCTTGTTCTTTAACTAAGCCTGAACCCGGAACTACCATGGCTAATTTGATATTGCTGGCAATCTTTTTGCCTTCAACAATTTTTGCTGCTTCGCGGAAATCTTCAATTCTGCCATTAGTACAAGAGCCAATGAAAACTTTATCAATAATAATTTCTTCCAAAGGAGTGCCTGCTTTAAGACCCATATATTCAAGAGATCTGGCAACTGCTTCTTGTTTGCCTTTATCAGCAAAACTTTCTGGAGATGGAACTTTATCGGAAATTGCCAATACATCTTCTGGACTTGTTCCCCAAGTAACTTGAGGGGCAATATCTTCGGCCTTCAAATGAAGTTCTTTATCATATTTTGCACCAGCATCTGAAGTTAAAGATTGCCAATATTTTACGGCTTTTTCAAAATCAGCACCTTGCGGAGCAAGAGGGCGACCTTTTAAATAAGCGTAAGTTTTTTCATCAGGAGCGATTAACCCAGCTTTGGCACCCGCTTCAATTGACATGTTGCAAATTGTCATTCTGCCTTCCATAGAAAGTTCGCGAATAGTTTCCCCCGCATATTCAATAACACAGCCAGTTGCACCAGCAGTGCCAACTTTACCAATTACAGCCAAAGTAATATCTTTTGCAGTAACGCCAAAACCAAGTTTTCCATCAACTTTTACTAAGAAATTTTTAGCTGGGCTTTGAATTAAAGTTTGAGTGGCAAGCACATGTTCTACTTCTGAAGTTCCAATTCCAAAAGCAAGTGCACCAAACGCCCCGTGAGTGGATGTGTGACTATCGCCACAAACAATCACCATTCCTGGTTGAGTTAATCCTTGTTCAGGGCCAACAATGTGAACGATACCTTGTTTTTTGTCATCAAGATCAAAATATTTAATACCAAATTCAGCACAATTTTTTTCTAAAGTTTCAACTTGAATGCGAGAAGTGGCATCTTTAATTCCTTTGGTGCCGTTGCCACGGTCAGCTGTGGTGGTTGGAACATTATGGTCAGCAACCGCTAAATGAGCTTCTGCTCTTCTAGGTTTTCTGCCAGCAATTCTTAAGCCTTCAAATGCTTGAGGCGAAGTTACTTCATGAATTAATTGGCGATCAACATAAATTATTTGTGAAGAGCCATCATTATCAACTAAGTGAGAATCCCAGATTTTGTCGTAAAGAGTTTTTGGAGAGTTATTTGAAGTCATGTTTTAATTTTAAATGGAAAAATAAATGAGAAGAAACAATGGAGATATGATTGTTAGGCAATTTATTTTTGCAAATTATTTGTTTGATAATGAGGTAATTGTTTAAGAACCTGTCCTAAGTCTTTTTTAACCCCAGATTTCGCCCCTATTGACATAAGAAGAGAAATTGCTGTGCACACACTTCCTTCTGAGATAGGTAATCTTAGAGCAATAAACAGATTTTTGAATAATGAAGAGGCGGGCGCTATAAAAGATATTGCTGAAAGAAATCGTAGGCAAAGACCAGCAACGACAATGGGGTTGAGAGATAACATGAGGTTGCTGCAGAAAATTTTGACGATGAAAATGGTTAGTTGATTGATATTGAGTATAACAAAGAATATTATGAAGCTCTAATAGAAGGTTGCGATGTTGATAGTTTAAACTTGAAAGATGGCGATGGATTAACAGCGCTGCATATTACAGCTTCATTAGGTAATACAGTAAAGGCTTTAATGAAGAAAAATTAGCCTCTAATTTTATTTAATTAGGCTAATTTGGCATAACTGTGAAATTATTAGTAACCAGAAAAGTTATAATAATTTCACAGCTTCAACAATTTAATTATACTTAAAAGTTTTGATATAAACTATATAGTATTATCTCTATCTTGAGATGCAGAAGAATATCTAGTTGCAGAAGCTCCGCGCGGAGAAGAGCCGCAGCATTTTTTAGCCATAGTAACTATTCCTCCAAGTGCAACAAATGCTGAAACAACTCCAATTGCAATTGCATCGTTCTCTGACAAGCAACCTTCATTGCCACTTTTACCATCAACAGCAGTAGAGTTGGTAGGGACAAAAGTTGGATGTACAGTAGGGGATACAGTTGTTGGATGTACAGTTGGGCCTGAAGTTGGTATTCTAAAGCTAGGATGGTATTGAGAAGGGCTAGGATTTGGAGTTGGTACATCGGATTTATAGGGATATAGCTCTGTTGGTCTTATAGTTGGCATTTCTGTTGGTCTTATAGTTGGAAATAATGATGGACTTTCTGAAGGAACTTTTGATGGATACTCTGTTGGAGCTATTGGGCTTAATGTTGGAATTCTTGTTGGATGGAAAGTAGGTGAATTTGTAGGTACTGCTGATGGACCACTAGTAGGTGATTGCGATGGAGAATCAGAAGCTGCTGCTGCGCCAAAACGACTAAACAGAGAAGCTGTTGGTAATATTGCTGCTGCTGAAGCTATTGATGTCAAGCTTTTTGAAATGTCAGACAGATATGAGCTTTCTTTAAATTCTCCAATTCCGTTAACTGCGTTAGAAATTATTGTCTCTACTCTTTGAATACCTTCTTTACTTCTGGAATTATAAGAAGTTACAATTTCTGTACGAGCCTTTTCTTTTGCCGCATCATCTCCTGAGTTGCAATATTTTTCAATTAAGCTGTCTCTTTTTTCTTCGCTAATATCAGACCAAAAAGCATCAAGATTCTGCCTCTTGTTATCTTTACCACCAGTTATTTGATTTTTTAAAGACCAGCAAAGCCAGAAGGAAATATAGTTTTACCATCACTGCCTTTAGGAAATCCTATCGCTTCTTCACCTTGCCTAACTTGCATTAAATCGGCAACATATTCTCCAATTAAAGAAAGTTTATTATCATCACTAATTTCATCCCAAGTTTTTTTTACATAAGAAATCTTTGCTGCATTTACTGTGGCACCGTCTTTTTGGTCTAGATAGCTAATTGGCGCTTTTAGATGACTTAGTAGATCTTTTTCATAGGCCGTAACTGCTAGTTTATCATCTTCTAAACTTGTTTGAAAAGGTCTTTTAGAATCATTCACTAGAAAATAAGCTAAATTTTCAGTAAACATTCCTTCGATTGGAGTTGAAATTGTATTGCTGGTATAAAGTGGATTTTGCTTATTTTTTATAAATTTTTGACTTTAGTTGTTATTAAAACGCTTTGGGTATTGCAAAAATATCTACAGAAGATGTTTTTTTAGTAAAGAGCTAGTATACAGAAAAAATAGAGGATTGTCAAATAAAAACATATAACAATAGTTTTGTCGTAAAATAATTGGCTATTTGGTTCTTATCTTTCTAAGAGATTTTGATAAAAAGAAAATGGGGCATTTAGGTAATTATGGAAGTTTAATTCAAGTTCAAATCAATCTAATCAAATGAAAATTCTATTTTGTGGTGATGTTGTGGGAAGCTCTGGGCGTAAGGTTGTGATTGAAAATATTGTTAAGATTAAGGCTGAGCATCAAATTGATTTTACGATTGTGAATTGCGACAATGCTTCTGGTGGGTTTGGTATTAATAAGAATAATTACAATCAACTTATTGGCGCTGGAGTTGATGTTGTGACGGGCGGAGATCATATTTGGGATCAGAGGGAAGTGGTGAGTTTTATTTCAGAATCTAAGAAGCTTTTGCGTCCAGCGAATTTTCCTAAATCAGCTCCCGGAATTGGGGAAAGAATTTTTGTTACCACTGATGGGCGCAAGGTTTTGGTGATTCATTTGCTTGGTCAGGTTTTTATTAAATATCATGTTGGTTGTCCGTTTGAAGAGGTGGAGAGAATTGTTAAAAAACATCAGTTGAAGAAAGATGTTGATGCAATTTTTGTAGATTTTCACGCTGAAGCAACTTCTGAAAAAATGGCGATGGGGAAATTTTTGGATGGTAAGGTGAGTGCGGTGGTGGGAACGCATACTCATATTCCAACTGCCGATTGTCATGTGATGAAAGCTGGAACGGCTTATCAAACTGACGCGGGAATGTGTGGAGATTACGACTCTATTATTGGAATGGATAAATTGGTGCCTTTACAAATGTTTATTCACAAAAGGAAATTTGATAAAATGACACCAGCGCAAGGTGAGGCGACTTTATGTGCTGTGGTGATTGAGGTTAATGATGCTAGTGGGTTGGCGGATAGGATTTATCCGATTAGGTTGGGTGGGGTGATTGGTGATTAAATTGCCAAGTTAGATTCAGAAGCACACTTGCGGATAAAATTTATTCGATTAAGTTTTCCAATATTCCTACATCCAATTTCTTAAAAATTCGTAAAAATATTTATGGCAGGACATTCACAATTTGCAAATATCAAACATCGTAAAGGTGCACAAGACGCCAAAAGAGCTAAGCGATTTACTAAAATTTTGCGTGAGGTTACGGTTGCGGCTAAGACTGGCAATCCAGATCCCAATTACAATCCTCGTTTAAGAAATGCTTTGATTGAGGCGCGTACAAATAACATGCCAAAAGATCGCATTGATGCGGCAATTAAAAAAGTTACTTCTGGTTTAGAAGGTGATAATTTTGAGGAAATTCGTTACGAAGGATATGCTGCTAGCGGTATTGCTATTATTGTAGAAGCTTTAACTGACAATCGTAATCGTACAGCAAGTGAAGTTCGTAGCACTTTGGTAAAATCGGGCGGAGCTTTGGGCGAAACTGGTTCAGTTGGTTTTATGTTTGATCGAGTTGGAGTTATTCAATTTGATGGCAAAGTTGCATCAGAAGAAGAAATGTTTGAAGCGGCTTTAGAAGCTGGTGCTGGGGAAGTTGAATCTTCGCCAGATGTGCATGTGGTAATTACTCAGCCTGATAGTTTTACTGCGGTTCGTGATGCTTTGATAACTAAATTTAATGATCCAATTTCAGCGAAGTTAGATTGGAAAGCGAAAAATTCTGTGGAAGTTTCTGATTTAGATCAGGCGCAAAAATTGATGAAAATGATTGATGCTTTGGAAGATTGTGATGATGTGCAAATGGTTACGGGGAATTATGTTTTTCCTGATGAAATTTTGGAGAAGTTGTAAAATAAAATGAAACTTACAGAAAAAGAAATTCAAAATTTGGAAAAAGAAATTCCCAATCTTGCTGATACCGCGTTTAGGCAAGCTTATTTTAACGCCCTGTCTTCTGGAAGTAGTGTTTTAATTGTTGAGAATAATGAGTTGGTTGAGATTTTTCCTGATGGCTCAAGAAAAGTAATAAAGAAAAATGAGCCAGATATTTTGTTTAAAGATAAAATTAGTTTTAAAATTTTATGAAATCAGAATATCAGCCAAGAATTAGAATTTTTGCTGGTCCAAATGGATCGGGAAAAAGTGTCTTAAAAACGATTTTAAGACCAGATTTGCTTGGAGTTTACATAAATCCTGATGACATTGAGAAGAGCATTAGAAAATCTGGCTTTGTTGATTTGCAAGATTTTTCTATTGAAAGCGATGAAGATGAGATTTTGGATCATTTTTTAAATTCACATTTACTGCAAAAAGCTTACTTACTTGAAGAGGTAAAAAAATTGAATTTTAAAGATCAAAAACTCAATTTTTCTAATGTTAAAATTAATTCTTACTTCTCTTCAGTTGTTGCTGATTTTATTAGAAAAAAATTAATTAAAAACCTGCAGTCATTTAGCTTTGAAACTGTGATGTCGTCGGAAGATAAGATTGAATTAATAAAACAGGCTAATGATTTTGGTTACAAAACTTACCTTTATTTTATTGCGACAAAAAATCCTGAAATTAATATTTCGCGAGTTAAATATCGCGTTAGTCAAGGTGGTCATGATGTACCAGAAGATAAAATAATTTCTCGTTATTACCGTTCGCTTGATTTACTTTCTGAGACAATTAAGAATTCTTGGCGGGCTTGCATTTTTGACAACTCTGCTAGTAAAGAATTTTTGCTTGCTGAAACAAAGGAAGGAAAAATTATTGAAATGAGAACTGAAAATATTCCAGCTTGGTTTAATAAATTTGTAATTCAAAAATTAACTAAAATTTAACAACATGAAAGAAGTAAAAATAACTCCTCAATTAGTAAAAGATCACAATTTAACTGAAGAAGAATATCAAAAAGTTTTAGGTATTTTAGGGCGTGAGCCTACTATTACTGAACTTGGAATTTTTTCTGCCATGTGGTCAGAGCATTGTTCTTACAAATCAACCAAGAAATGGTTGAAGACCATGCACACAACTGCGCCATGGGTAATTTGTGGGCCTGGGGAAAATGCTGGGGTGATTGATATTGGTGATGGTCAAGCGGTGGTGTTTAAAATGGAAAGTCACAATCATCCGTCATTTATTGAGCCTTATCAAGGTGCAGCAACAGGAGTTGGTGGAATTTTGCGCGATGTATTTACTATGGGTGCGCGCCCTGTGGCGAATTTAAATGCACTTCGTTTTGGTGACATTGACCATGCCAAAACTAAACATTTGGTGAATGGTGTGGTTTCGGGAATTGGTGGTTACGGCAATTGTATTGGTGTGCCAACTGTTGGTGGTGAAGTTACTTTTGATAAAAGTTACAATGGCAATATTATTGTAAATGCCATGACTGTTGGTGTGGCTGATTCTAACAAAATATTTTATTCCGCAGCTTCACAAATTGGTGCAAGCGTGGTTTATGTTGGCTCAAAAACTGGACGCGACGGAATTAACGGTGCTGTGATGGCTTCTGATGAATTTAAAGAAGGCGATGAAGATAAAAGACCAACAGTACAAGTTGGAGATCCATTTACTGAAAAACTTTTACTTGAAGCTTGTTTAGAATTAATGCAATCAGATTCAATTTTGTCGATTCAAGATATGGGCGCGGCTGGCTTAACTTCTTCTTCATTTGAAATGTCAGGAAAGGGCGGCACAGGAATTGAGTTGAACTTAGAAAATGTTCCACAAAGAGAAACTGGTATGACGCCATATGAAATTATGCTTTCAGAAAGCCAAGAAAGAATGTTAATGGTTTTGAAACCAGAAAAAGAAGAATTTGCCCGTCAGATTTTCGAAAAATGGGGATTGGATTTTGCGGTGATTGGAATTGTGACTAATACTGGAAAAGTTGTGATTAAAATGAATGACGAAATTTACGCTGAAATTCCTTCCGAACCACTTTCAGAAAATGCCCCAGAATATGATCGCAACTGGGTTTAAGTAAAATACGCTTTCTATCGTTACGCAGCCTAATTGCGTGGTCCATTTTGTTACAAGCTTACTATTAATATTCCTAAAATGATTCTCCAAAGAATTCGTCATTCACTTTACTTGCAAGTTTTAATCGCAGTTGCTGGGGCAATCGTCTTTGCTTGCCTTTTTCCAGAAAGTGCGCAAGCAATGAAGCCATTAGGCGAAGGTTTTATCAAATTAATCAAAATGTGTATTCCACCAATTATTTTCTGCACAATTGTTAGCGGAATTATTGGCGGCTCTGATTTAAAAAAGGTAGGGAAGGTTGGTTTAAAAACTTTGATCTATTTTGAAGTTTTGACGGTTTTAGCATTGCTTATTGGTTTAGCTGTGGCGCTTTTTTTAAAACCGGGAAGTGGCATGAATATTGATTTGGCAAGCCTTGACCAATCTGCTCTTGCCGCTTACACAAAACCGCCATCTGGTTTTGTAGAATTTCTTTTAAACATTATTCCCACTACAGTTTTTGAAGCTTTTACCAAAGGTGAAATTTTGCCTATTTTATTAGTGGCAGTGTTTTTTGGATTTGCCTTATCTGCCGTAAAAGATCAAGTCCCATCAGTGATTCGTGGTATTGAAGAGCTTTCTGAAATTATGTTTAAAATAATTTCCATGATCATGAAATTGGCGCCAATTGGTGCTTTTGGTGCAATGTCTTACACGGTTGGAAAGTATGGATTTGCTGCTTTACTACCACTTGCCAAATTGATGATTTGTTTTTATTTGACTTGTGTGTTTTTTGTAATTGTAATTTTGGGTGTGATTTTAAAACTTTGTGGATCAAGCATCTTCAAGCTTTTATCTCACATCAAAGAAGAAATATTTTTAGTGCTTGGAACTTCTTCTTCTGAGTCTGCCTTACCAAGCGTCATGAAAAAAATGCAACAATTTGGTTGTCCAAAATCAATTGTTGGCTTGGTAATTCCAACAGGTTATTCTTTTAATCTCGATGGCACTTGTATTTATTTCACCATGGCAATTATTTTTATTGCTCAGGCTTTTAACATTGATTTAACAATTTGGCAGATTTTAACTGTAATTTTTATTTTGCTTTTCACTTCTAAAGGTGCGGCAGGAGTTACGGGAAGTGGTTTTATTACTTTGGCGGCAACTTTGTCAATGTTTGATGCAATTCCAATTGTGGGTTTGGTTTTGATTTTAGGGATCGACAGATTTATGTCAGAGGCAAGGGCGATTACTAATTTGATTGGTAATGCAACAGCTTGCGTGGCTGTGAGTAAGTGGGAGAAGGAGTTTAAATAAAATCTACCGCCCCTAACCCCTCCTTATCAAGGAGGGGAATGCTTTTATCCCCCTCCTTGATAAGGAGGGGTTAGGGGAGGTGCTCTTCACAAGCTTAAAACTTAAAGTTATTAAAATTTACAAAAATGGTATTCAGCTCCAACATATTCCTATTCCTATTCCTACCCCTAACTCTATTTCTGTACTTCATTTTACCAGAAAAACTAATCGGTAAAAAATACAAAAATTATCTATTATTAATTGCCAGCTTAATCTTTTACGCTTGGGGCGAAGCTCAATATTTGTGGCTGCTGCTGCTTTCAATTGTGGGGAATTATTTTTTTGGTATTGCGATTGGTGCTTGTAAAGCATCCTTTGCAAAAGGAGGTGGCCAATTGCAAAGCAATTGGTCGGAGGATTTAAATAACATAAGCTCCGAACTTACTTTAAAAAATCACCCGTCTCAAATACCTACGGTATTTGATCCACCCTCTTTTTCAAAGAGGGCTTTCCTTCTTGTTTTAGCTCTTGCTTTCAATCTTTCTCTACTAGCTTATTTCAAATACGCCAATTTCCTAGTAGAAAATCTAAACGAACTACTAGCGCTTTTTTCCACTTACAAAATATCCCTAGAAAAAGTTCATCTACCAATCGGAATCTCCTTCTTCACTTTCCACTCAATTTCCTATTTAGTTGATATTTACCGCAAAAAATGCACCCCACAAAAAAATATTTTGAATCTTGCGCTTTACATTTCCTTCTTTCCTCAGCTAATTGCTGGCCCAATTGTGCGCTACAATTTCATTGAAAAATATCTTACTAACCGTCGTCACAACGCATTTTTTGTCGCTTACGGAATTAGAAGGTTTTTAATTGGACTTGGTAAAAAAGTAATAATTGCCAATCCTTTGGGCGAACTTGCTGATGTTATTTTTTCTTCACAAGTAGGTGAGCTTAGCACAACTATTGCTTGGGTTGGAATTGTTTGCTACAGCTTACAAATCTATTTTGATTTTTCGGGATATTCAGACATGGCAGTTGGTTTAGCGCACATCTTCGGTTTAAAATTCCCTGAAAATTTCAATTACCCTTACATCTCTCAATCCATTAAAGAATTTTGGAGAAGATGGCACATGTCTCTTTCTGCTTGGTTTCGCGACTATGTTTACATTCCTCTTGGCGGAAATCGTGTTTCACTTTCCCGTCAATATTTTAATTTAGTTTTAGTATTTTTTCTTTGCGGTTTGTGGCATGGAGCAAGTTGGAATTTTGTAATTTGGGGTTTATTTCACGGATTTTTCTTGGTCTTTGAAAGGGTAAAAATAGGTGAGAAATTCTTGAACTCTTTGCCAAAATTCATTCAACATTTTTACACAATTTTTATTGTCATGATTGGCTGGGTATTCTTCAGAAGTCCAGATTTGCCTCATGCTTTAAATTATTTACAGGCAATGTTAGTGCCAATTGAAACCAATATTGTGGCAAGTGAAATTATGAGATTAATGGATTCGCATTTTGTATTAATGTCGCTAATTTTTGCTCTAATTGGAATGTCACCTGTGGTAAAAAATATTGCTTTGAAGATGATGAGAAAAAATAAAAATTTTATTTTTATTTTTGATATGTTCTTAATTTTGGTATTAATAGCCGCGATTATCAGAATTTCCGCTTCAACGCATAATCCATTTATTTATTTTCAGTTTTAATTTGTGAAGAAAGTCAAATTTCAAAATACATTTCTTATTATTGTTTTTGCCTTGATATTACTTGTTCCAAGCTTAGATGAGGTTTGGCATTTTTCGCCTGTAAAAGATCTTTTTGAAAAACGCAGAAAAGTTGAAAAGCCAGAAATGCCACAATCTTTCAATGATCTAAAATCCTATCCTAAAAATTTTGAAGAATTTTTTAATGACAATTACGGCTTTAGAAAAACTCTAATTTCATGGCACAGTAAAATAATGGACAAGATTTTTAATGAATCTCCAACCTCTAGAGTTTCAGTTGGTAAAGATAATTGGCTTTATTTTGATAATGAGGATTCTTTGCTAGATGCCACTGGAAAAGCAATTTTGGAAGATGATCTAATAGATCGTGGTGTAGAATCTTTTGTTAAAAATTGGCTTATTTTAAAGAAAAATAATATTGAATATTTGTTGGTTATTGCTGCTGATAAAAGCACTATTTACCCAGAATTTTTACCAGATTATGTTAAGCCAACAACCAATAATCATCGTATTGATAAATTTCTTGAGGCTCTCAAGAAAAAATATCCAAATTTTCCAGTTTTAGATTTGCGCCCAACTTTAATAAAAGCCAAAGAGCAAGAAATTATTTACCACAAAACTGACACTCATTGGAATAGAAGAGGCGCGCATTATGGATATGTTGAGATAATGAAAAAATTAGGTATCAAACCGCACTTAAGAAAAGAATTTACTGACAAAGAAGACGAATACATGCGTGGAGATATTTCTGATATGATGGGAAGTAATGTGCGAAATCTAAATTATGACATTGAGCCAAAGTTTGAAATGCTCTCTACAAGGCTTAAAGCAAGTGAGAAAGAAGAAGAGCAATTCCACCATCCTGCTGTTTTTTCAAATGAAAGCAAAACTCTACCAAATCTATTTGTTTATCAGGATTCTTATTTCGGCGATCTATTTTGGCTGACTTCCGAACATTTCTCTGATTCTTTTTACATAAATGAATATCCTTGCGAGATAAATCTTGAAGTAATAAAAAAATACCGCTCAAATGTGGTGATTCATGAATTTTGGGAAGGTCGCATTGAGGTTATTCTTAAAAGCTGTAAATGACATACTATAGCATACTAAGCTAATCTTGCATCTTTCTAACTTCGAATTTTTGGTAAAAATTTACTCGAAGAATAACTCTGTATCACCTGATACAGCTTATATTATTTGTCGTAATTTTTCCTCAAAACTTCTTAGTTAGAAAGATGCAAGATTAGCTTAGTATGCTATAGAAAAAAGCGTCATGTTGAGCGTAGCGAAAAATCTCAAGAGATCCTTCAGCTAAAGCTTCAGGATGACATAAAAAAGAATATCTAAACAATTAAAAAAATGCCAAATCAAGTTTTAGAAAATTTAAAAACCTTGCTACAAGTTCCTGATCTTGCTTCAAAAAAATGGATCTACGAACAGTACGATTCTCAAGTGATGAACGACACAATTCAAACTGGTGGCGATGCTGCGATTGTTAGAGTTCATGGTACGCAAAAAGCTTTGGCAATCAGCACAGATTGCACCCCAAGATATGTTGAGGCTGATGCTTTTGAAGGTGCTAAACAAGCAGTTGCTGAAACTTACCGCAACATTTCAGCAGTTGGCGGCAAGCCGTTGGCAATTACCAATTGTTTGAATTTTGGCAATCCCCAGAAGCCAGAAATTATGGGTCAAATTGTACGAGCAATTAAAGGAATTACTGAAGCTTCTAAGATTTTAGATTACCCTGTAGTTTCGGGAAATGTTTCGCTTTACAATGAAACTGATGGCAAGGCAATTAAGCCAACTCCTGCAATCGGCGGCGTGGGATTATTAAAAAATTTTAACAAAAGATGTGATATAAATTTTAAAAATGAAGGCGATGTAATTTTCATTGTTGGTAAAACTTTAGGGCATATCAATGAATCACTTTTTGAACATGAAATTTTAAAAGAGAAAAGTAAAAAAAATCCTCCAAAAGTTGATTTGCTTGAAGAAAGAAAGCATGGTGAATTTATTAGAGAATTGATTGAAGCCTCTGAAATTAATGCTTGTCATGATATTTCTGACGGTGGTTTATTAGTTGCTCTTTTTGAAATGTGTGGAAAAAACTTAGGTTGTGAAATTGATCTTTCTGAATTGAAGACCCAAGAAGAGATCTCTGATATTGATGAAAATCATTTATTTTTTGGTGAAGATCAATCTCGCTACATTGTAGCTCTTGATCCTCATTTAATTAAAGAATTTAAGAAAAAATCTGAAGCCAAATCCATTCCAGTTTTTAGAGTTGCAACTGTAATAAAAGAGAAAATAAAAATCTCTGATGCAGAAATTGAGGTAAAAGAATTACAGTTTGTAAATCAGGCGGTTTTGTCTAAAAAATTTTCTTAGAAAAATAAAATGGTAAGCAAAACCTTTCGTTACGCCGCAATAGCCATGAATATCATGGAGAAGCTTCTTGGTTCAAAATTTTCTGTTAATGGAATTGAAAATTTACCAAATCAGCCAATTCTTTTTGTTGCCAATCACTTCACGCGTTCAGAAACTTTTTTTGTTCCTTACATAATTCACAAATATACTGGTCGTCAAGTTAGATGCTTGGCCGATTCCAGCCTTTATCACGGCATATTAGGAAAGTTCCTTAGATCGGCAGGCACCATTTCCACTAAAAGCGATAATCGTGACAAAATCATCGTAAAAGATTTAGTATCTGGCGAATATGATTGGATGATCTATCCAGAAGGAATTATGATTAAAAGCAAAGAAATCAAAAAATCAGAAGGCTTCATAAATTATACACCAGATCGTATTGGTAAGGTTAGGACTGGTTCTGCCATTCTTGCTTTAAAATCAGAATTGTATCGTATAGATATTTGCGAGGCTTTTGAAAGCAATAATGCCAATCTTTTGCAAGAACTTAAAAAAACTATTGGTGTTGAATATTCTGACTCTCTTAAAAATAAAGAGACTCATATCGTTCCTTTAAATATAACTTATTACCCAATTCGTCCAGGAGATAATAAAATTAAAGCCTTAGCAGCAAGATTAGTTAAAAGAATACCTAAAAAGGTTGTAGAAGAATTGGAAATTGAAGGAAATATTTTACTTGGTGCAGAAATAAATATTAATTTTGGTAGGGCAATTAGGTTATCTGACTACATAAAAGGAGAGCGTAATTTAATTTACCAAATTCCCATCATAAAAAATGAAACTAAAATTAATTTCATTTTAAAATATTTTAAACATCGCCTTACTACAGAATTCATGACAAATATTTATTCTGATATTCAGATAAATTTTGATCACATTTTTAGCGCAGCGCTTTTGCACATGCCAAAAGAGGAGACTACAATTGCTCACCTAAAAAGAGTTATTTATTTTTCAGCGGTGATGATTAAGAGATGTGGAAAATATCGTTTGAATAGCAGTATTTACGAAGAAAATTTATTTAAAATTTTCTTAGATGAGGAAAATGAAGAATTTGATAGCGTCTTTAAATTAGCGAAAGATCAAGGTTTAATTACTGAGCATGTTAACAAAGTTATAATTAACAAATCGCTTTTCTACAAAAAATATGATTTTCATGAAATTAGAAGAGAGAATACTCTTCTTGTCATTGGTAATGAATTTTCTTTATTAGATACCGCCACTGACATTGTTAGAAGAAATGTAAAAATTTCTGACAAAGAATTGAAGCAAAAAGTATTTAAAGAAATTAAAAGAAAAGATTTAGAAATTTTTTCTAAAGATTACAAAAAATATTTTGATAAAGAATTCTCTAAAGACCAGTCAATAGGGTCGCCATTTTTTCTTGATTCACGAGAAAAAACAGTTGCTAAGATTAAGAAAGTTGGAATTTTGCTTTGTCACGGTTATAAATCATCTCCAAAAGAAGTTGAAGCTTTGGCAAATTTTTTAAATGGTTTTGGATTTAAGGTTTACGCTTGTCGTCTTAGTGGTCATGGCACTGCACCTCTTAATTTAAAAGATGTAACTTGGGAAGATTGGTATTTTAGTCTACAAAGAGGCTATGCGGCATTAAATAATATTTGTTCAAAAATAATCATAGTTGGTTTCTCAACTGGCGGTCTTTTAGGGCTTTTATCTTGCTCAAGAAAACGCAAAGATTTAGGTGCGATTATAGCAATTAATGCTGCTTTGGGGCTTAGAGACATAAAAGCAAGAATGGTTCCGGGAATTAATATTTGGAATGAGTTGTTAGAAAAGCTTAGTATTGAAAAAGGTAAGTTTGAATATGTCGATGACAAGCCAGAAAATCCTAGCATGAATTACAGTAGAAATTATTTAAAAGGTGTAGAGCAATTGGAAGATTTGATGGAGGAATGTAAAAAAAGTCTTCATAAAATTTCAACTCCAGCTTTAATCATTCAAGCAAAGAATGACCCAGTTGTTAGTCCATCAAGTGGTGCAGTAATTTATCAAAATATTAAATCAAAAAATAAACTTTTACTTGAGCCTGATTTTTCAAATCATGTTATTATTAATGGTGAAAATAAGGAAGAAGTTTTTGAAGAGATCAGGTCTTTTTTTGGTAAATTAAATTTATTGTAGTTTTCTAAATAAGGATAAAATAAAATACTTGTTATCCTTGATTCGCAAGCATCGAGGATCTCATTAGCTTTAATTCGAAATTTAAAATCCAGAGATCCTCAAATCCTACGGATTAAGCGATGACGACTTTTTTGAACTTTAAAAATGGTTTAGAAAATTGTTAACGAAATCTTCTAAAAAACTTAAAATTTAATGAAAAGTAAGTTTCTAAAAAAAACAGATATAGAAGAAAAAGTTGATCAAGATGAAGAGCTCGATGATGTCGAGGTTGAAGATGGTGGCCCTTCAATTGCTTCTGCTAAAAAAAATAAAATTACAATTATCGTTGCTTCTTCGGTTTTAATAACGCTGGTGCTTTATTTTTTATTTTTCAGAACTGATGATTCTGCAAACGAAAAATTAGTTTCAGTTTCCCCTCCAACGGCTGCTGTTACTGGTGGTGAGTCGCCTTTTGTAATTGAAGCTCCAGAAGAGAATAATAAAAAAATTGAAATTTTAGAAACTCCATTAACTCCAGAAACTCCGTCTTTACCACAGCTTCCAGAGTCTTTGGTTATAAATGATGAACCACCTCTAATACCATTAGTTCCAAATGATCCGCAAAATCCACAAGCACAAAATCCATTAAATCAAAATCCACAAAATTTAAATAACCAACAAGTTCCACTAAATAATCAAGCTGGTGGAGTGGCCTCAAATATATTGCCAGAGGCTAATCCAAGATATTCTCCAATAATAGTTTTTTCAGGGTCAAACGGTATGCCGCCTTCATTACCAGGAGTTGGTCTTAGTAAAAATATTGTTAATCTTAATGAAGACCCTACCGGTAAGCTTGAAAAAAGCCCTGTTAATGTTAAGACAACTCGTGTTGATGATAGGGTTCACGCTATTAATCAAGGTAAGCTTCTTACCGCAATATTGGAAACGGCAATTAATACTGAAATTCCAGGATCGGTTCGCGCCATTGTTAGTCGTGATGTTTACGGCGAATCTGGAAATGATGTTCTTATTCCAAGGGGCTCAAGATTATATGGTTCATATTCCACTAAAGTTACTAGAGGGCAGGGCAGAGTTGATATTTCTTGGACTCGATTGATTAGATCGGACGGGGTTGATTTAGCAATTACATTTAAAGCTTCCGATCAATTTGGAAGATCTGGTATTCCCGGTGCGGTTGATAATAAATATGGCTCTGTTATTACAAATTCTTTGCTAACCAGTATTCTAGCTGTTGGTGGCGCTGTTGCGGCTCAAAAAGCAATTGGGGGAAATAATAGTACAAGCGCCACTACAACTGCTGGTGTTACTACTATAAGTGGTAATGCATCTTCACAAGCTGTTGCAGATGTAACTAAAACAATCGTTAATACTGTTAGTCAAATTGTCGGAGACAGTCTTAATTTAACACCAGTCATTACAGTTCCCCAAGGCACAAAAATCACCGTTGTTGTAAACGCCGATATGAATTTACCATCAATGTTAAAATGAAAGAAAAAAGAATAAATCTACATTTAATTTCTGATTCTACTGGCGAAACTTTAAGTTCAGTTTCGCGAGCAGTTTTATCGCAATTTGAAAATGTAGAATCTAATGATTTTTACTGGCCATTAATCAGAAATAAATTTCAGTTAGAAAAAGTTATGGAGGCGATTACCAAAGATCCGGGAATCGTTCTTTACACAATTTTACAAGATGACTTAACTGAACTTCTTAAAAACCATTGCTACGAATTACAGATCCCGTGTATTCCTGTGTTATCTCGTATCATTACTGAATTCTCCAATTATTTAGGAATGAATATGAGTCACACTATTGGCAGACAGCACATTCTAGATGAAGAATATTTTTCAAGAGTAGAGGCAATTAGTTACACCTTAAATCATGACGACGGACAATCTACTTGGGATTTATATGATGCGGATATTGTAATTATTGGTGTATCTCGTACTTCAAAATCTCCAACTTCAGTCTATCTTTCTTGTCGTGGATATAAAACTGCCAATGTGCCATTCGTTACAATAGACACAATTCCAGATACAGTTTACGATTTAAAAAAACCATTGATAGTGGGCTTGACAATTAATCCAGAAAAATTGGTGCAAATAAGACAAAGTCGTTTAACTTCAATAGGTCAGGATGTCAAAACAGATTACATAGATGTTGAATCTATCAAAAATGAAATAGCTGAATCTAGAAAATTATTTTCTAAACTAAATTGCGTTACTATTGATGTAACGCAAAAGTCAGTTGAAGAAACTTCTGCGAGAATTATTCAATTGTTGCAAGAAAAAAGAAATGCTTAGTTTTTGTTAGATGTTCTCATGTAACAGTGTCCAAATTATTAAAAATTGTTAAAGTAATAAAATGGTAAAAAGAAATATTCTCATCGTAGATGATGAGCAGACGCAATGTAAGGTTCTGGGTAAATTTATTGATAATATGGGACATAACCACATCGCAATGAATAGTGGTATGGAGGTTGTTGATTTCTTTATGAATAAAAAAGTTATAGAAGGAATGTCCTGCTATGACATAGATGTGATGCTTTTAGATGTCTCGATGCCTGATATTGATGGCCTTACTGTGCTAAAGCAAATTAATCCCATTAAAGGCGACATACAAGTCATAGTTCTGACTGCCAATAAAGATGTTTCTCGCGCCGTTACTGCCATTAATCTTGGTGCCATTGATTATATTGTCAAAGGCGATAAAGATATTTTTACTCGTGTTGCTGCTTCGGTAAATAACGCAATTGAAAAAAAGAACCTTAAATATCAAGTGTCGCATTTAGTTAGAAAAGGCAAAGATCAGGTTGCTTTTTCTGACATTATTGGACAAAGCGAACTTTTAATTCAGTCAATCAAATTGGCAAAAAAAGCCATCAATTCTTCAATTCCAATTTTAATTGAAGGTTCTAAGGGTTCTGGAAAAGAGCTTCTTGCCAGAGCAATTCACGGATCAAGCCTTAGGTCAGGAAAGCCATTTGTCATGGTTGAATGTGATCTTTTAAAAAGTCTTAATGCCGAAGAGGAGTTATTTGGTTCAGAAAAGCCATTAGCAGAAGGTGCGGTGAAAAATATTGGTAAGATTCGTGAAGCCAATAATGGTACTATTTTTTTCAAAAAAATTGACACTTTAAGACCAGATTTGCAGGTAAAACTTTTGCGCTTTTTGCAAGAAGGAGAGTTTGAGCCAGTTGGTTCTAAAAATCCAGTTAGAGTCAACATACAATTGATCTCATCCACCAGTCGTGATTTGACTAAAATGTCAGAAGCTAAAAAATTCCGCGAAGATTTGCGTTACAGAATTTCATCTTTCCCTATTCGCATGCCGTCATTGCAAGAAAGAGGGTATGAAGATATTCAAATGTTATCAGAAAATTTCTGTCGTAATTTCAGTATTAATGAAAATAAAAAAATCAAAGGTATCAGCCAAGAAGCCTTGTATTTACTTTGTAATTATGAATGGGAAGATAATATCAGGCAGCTAAAAAATTCAATTTTTAGAGCTGTGGTGCTTTGTGATGAAGAGCTTCTTAAATCAGAACATTTTCCACAATTACTTAACAAAGAAACTAATAGCCTTACTAAATCAAAAGCTGTCATAAAAGAAAATTCCAGTATCAATAGTGAGCTGATTGATATTTTTGATGATGAAGGAAATTGCAAAACTCTTGATTTTATTGAAGAAGAAGTGGTGAGAAGATTGGTTGATATTTATAATGGCAATCTTTCAGAAGTGTCTAAAAGATTGGATGTAGGCAGATCAACTGTTTACCGTAAATTAAAAATTTCTGAACAATAATAACTATGAAAAAAGTCAGAACAGCGGTTTTCCCTGTGGGTGGTATGGGCACTAGGTTTTTACCAGTTACCAAATCAATGCCAAAAGAAATGTTGCCTATTGCCAATAAGCCAATAATTCAATATGCCTTTGAAGAAGCCAGAGACGCTGGAATTGAAAAATTTATTTTTGTTACAGGTCGTAATAAAGCAGCAATTAATAATCATTTTGATCATGCCTACGAACTTGAGTCAAAGCTTGACGAAGCTAATAAAGCCAAAGAGTTAGAGCAGGTTATTAGTTGGATGCCAGAAGCTGGTAAAATTGCTTTCGTAAGACAACAAAAACCGCTTGGTTTAGGTCACGCAGTATGGTGCGCCCGCGATTTTATTGGTGATGAGCCATTTGTAGTTATTCTGGCTGATGAAATGATGATGCAAAGTAAGAATAGAAAAAGAAATTTCTTAGGTGAAATGATTGATTTTTATGAATCAAAAAATGAAAAAGCCAGCGTCATTGCGGTTGGAGAAATTGAAAATAAAGACTCTACAAAATATGGCATCATTAAAAATGAAGGCGCGGAAAAAGTTGTAGATATGGTTGAAAAACCAAAGCCAGAAGTGGCTCCATCAAATTTAGCAATTACTGGCAGATATATTTTACAGCCAGAAATTTTTGAATATTTAGAAAAATTTCAATTGGGCAGTGGTGGTGAAATTCAGTTAACTGACGCCATGAAAGAAATGTGTAAAAAATTTCCTTATTATTACAAAATAATAGATGAATTGCGTTTTGATTGCGGTAATGTTTTAGGCTATTTAGAAGCCAATATAGCCTTCGCTCTAAATGACGAAAAAATTTCTAGTGATGTGAAAAAAATTATAAAAAAATATTCAGTCTAAAAGCCTCCTTTGCAAAAGTAGGTGGATCAAAAGCTTTAGAGTTTGAGAAGGAGGATTTATTTATTAACCAAGAGGATTTGACTTAAATCGCCCTTCCGCCGTTAAAGCGACTCCCTCCATCTTTTGCAAAGAGGGCTTTAAAATTTAAATTAAATGTACATGAAAACCAAAACAGCATTCGTCTTCCCAGGTCAAGGATCTCAATTGGTAGGAATGGGCAAAGATCTATTCGAAAATTTTTCTTCAGCAAAAGAAGTCTTCAAAACAGTTGATGAAATTTTATCTATAAATTTATCTAAAATAATGTTTGAAGGTCCAAGCGAAGAATTGACCAAAACAGAAAATACCCAACCATCTTTAATGACTGTTTCAATTGCTTTAACAACGGTTCTTGAAAAAGAATTTGGTAAAAAAATTGAAGATCTTTGCAGCTTCGTTGCTGGTCATTCTTTAGGTGAATATTCGGCACTTTGTGCTGCAAAATCGATCACCTTAGAACAAACTGCAAAACTTTTGCAAATAAGGGGTAGAGCGATGGCTGCTTGTGGAGAAAAGTCAGAAGGTGCGATGGCGGCAATTCTTGGTGTTGAAATTTCTGTAGCAGAAGAAATTGCTCGTGAAGCAGCTGCTGGAGAAGTTTGTCAAGTTGCCAATGATAATTCAGTTGGACAAATTGTAATTAGTGGCTCTAAATCAGCAATTGAAAGAGCTATTGAAATTGCTAAATCAAAAGGTGCAAAAAGAGCAATTGCTTTGCCAGTAAGTGGTGCATTTCATTCGGCATTAATGTTAGATGCTCAAAATGAAATGAAAATTGCTTTAGAAAAAGCTGAAATTAAATCTCCAATAATTCCAATTGTGGCTAATGTTACCGCTGCTTTGGTTAGCGATCCAAATCAAATTCGAGATCTTTTAGCTAAACAAATTATTGGTTCAGTAAGATGGCGTGAAACAATGTTATTCATGGCTTCACAAGGTGTTGAAGAGGTTATTGAAATTGGCTCTGGAAAAGTGTTGGCTGGTTTGGTTGGTCGCACTTGTGCTAATATAAAATCTCAATCAATCCAAAATATTGATGATTTAAAGTTGTTTGTGGAAAGTAAGATTTAAAACAAGTCTTTATTAGAAAAGAAATTTCTTGCAATTCTTTTTTAAAAAAGCAATTCTAAAATAGAAAGTTAGTTATACAATCTTATAATTTTTTTATCAAGAAAAACATTTATCAAATGAAAAAATTCAAATCTAAAGCTTTTTCACTAATTGAACTTGCCGTAGTTATTATTGTAGTAGGTATTTTAATCGCTGGTGTTACTCAAGGAGGAGCCTTAATTACTAGGGCAAAATTTAAAACCGCTCAAACTCTTACTCAAAGCTCTCCAGTTTCAGCAACTCCGGGTTTGAGATTATGGTTGGAAACAAGTTTAGATCAAAGTATAGCTGAGGTTCAAGCATCTGATGGAACTGCAGTTACTGTATGGTATGATCTTAACCCGCAAATATCTAACAAGCTTTTTGCTCGTACAGCATCATCTGCTATATTATATAAAGTAAAATCTGCAATTAATGGCTTGCCTTCATTATATTTTCCAGGTGCAGCTACAGACTTCTTTACGATTTCTACTTCTAGCGGCTCAACCGTTGCAACTCCAATTGCTACCACAAATAATGCTTTTTCATATTTTATAGTTTTGCAGGTTGACTCTGTCGGTACTGTTGAAGATGCATTTTTTAATGGCACCATTGGAAGTTCTAATGGTTGGGGTTATAGACATAGCGCCTCTGCTAAAACTTTCTTATATAATGGCTCAAGCGGAACTGGAGCTGCTTCTTTAGCAAAAGCAGAGGTTATATCAGCTACTTCTGTTGGTGGTACTTCAGGAAGTCTTAGATTATATGTTAATGGCGTTTCTGATGCCACATTAGGTTCTGGAGTTACAGCTACCGTAGTATCTCCAACTGGTGGCTTCTATATTGGATCAAAAAATTCAACAGGTAGTGCCACTGATAACTGGAGAGGTTTTATTTCTGAAATTATTGTTTTCGAGAAAAAATTATCTGATGCAGATCGTAAGGCAATTGAAAAATATCTTGGTACAAAATATAATATCCCAGTTACTATTTAGTTCAGGGTCTATTTTAATTTTATAAAAACCGAACTGCTATTTTAGTGGTTCGGTTTTTTTGTTATTCTTGCTCTCTACTTTGTCAATGCCTGTGAGTTGGTAATTCAGTTTTTCAATAAAGATCCCGCTGGATTAAAGACTTTCTGGCAGTGACAAGAAGTTGAACTTAAAAAATCTAAACAAAGCCAAAATCACAACATAAACATTTAACATTATGACAAAAAAAATCTTACTCATCAATGGCGATGGAATCGGTCCAGAAGTGGTTAATCAAGCTAAAAAAATCATTGATTTTTTTTCTAAAAATACTGATAAAAAATTTGAAACTGAAAATGCTTTACTTGGTGGAATTGCCTATGACCAAACTGGTACGCCATTTCCTCAAGAAACTTTAAATTTAGCTAAAAAATCTGATGCTATTTTACTTGGCGCGGTTGGTGGTTTAAAATGGGAAAGTTTAGAATATAAACATCGTCCAGAGCGCGGTCTTCTTGGTATCAGAAAAGAGCTTGAGCTTTTTGCCAATCTTCGTCCAGCGAAGGTTTTTGACGCCTTAGCGGATAGTTCAACTTTAAAGCGCGAGATTGTTTCTGGTCTTGATATTATGATTGTTAGAGAACTTACAGGAGATCTTTATTTTGGTGAACCTCGTGGCGTTAAAACTTTGGCAGATGGCTCAAAGCAAGGTGTAAATACCATGACATATAATTCAAAAGAAGTTGAAAGAATTGCTCGTGTTTCTTTTGATTTGGCAAAGGCCAGAGGTAAAAAACTTTGTTCAGTTGATAAGGCTAATGTTTTAGAATGTACAGAAATGTGGCGTGAAGTTGTATCTGAAATTGGTAAAAATGAATATCCAGACATTGCGCTTTCTCACATGTATGTTGATAATGCTTCAATGCAATTAGTAAGAAATCCAAAACAATTTGATGTAGTTGTTACGGGAAATATGTTTGGTGATATTTTATCTGACACAGCTTCAATGTTAACTGGATCTTTGGGAATGTTGCCTTCAGCATCACTTGGAGCTAAACAAAAAGATGGTTCGCAAGCTGCACTTTATGAACCAGTGCACGGTTCTGCTCCTGATATTGCTGGTAAAAATCTTGCTAATCCAATTGCAACAATTTTAAGTTTAGCAATGATGTTCAAATATTCTTTTGGATATTCTGCTGAATCTGATGCGATTGAAAAAGCAGTGGAAAAAGTTTTAGAAAATGGCGTTAGAACATCAGATATTGCGCTTGTTTTAGAAAATAAAGTTTCTTGTACTCAAATGGGAGATGCAATTTTAGAGGAAATTAAGAAAATATTATAAATGAAATTTTTTTTATACTTTTTGCTTATTAATTTCATGTCTGTGCAAGTTTCTTTTGCGCAGACTGTTCGTTCTACAACTTTTGATAAGCGTGAAATTTGTGAAAAAAATAAAGGCATGTGGCGCGAATTTGGTAATGGTTGCGCTGATGGTTGTAGAGATAAGTTAGATAGGTTTACAATGTGTACTGCGGCCATTACTTATTCTTGCGATTGCGGTGAAAATAGATGTTGGGAAGATAATAAATGTGTAAATATTCAAGATTATCAAAAAACCTTTGATGAGCAGCAGGCTAAGAAAAAAGAGGAATTAGATAAAATAAAAGAAGCTAGAAAAGAAGAGTTCAAAAGAAATTCAAGTTACTTAATTAATAAATTGGCAGCTGCCAAAGCAAATCCTGATCCTGCTAATAAAGCGGCTCCTAATTCGCTTCCAAATACAACTCCAGCTGCTCCAAGTTTTAATTTTAATTCAAACTTAAATGATAATTCGCAGCAAAATAACACCACATCTCCAATAACAAATTTTATTATCAGTGATAATGAAGCTAATAAAAAAGCTTTTGATAAAGTGGTTGATAAAATAGAAGACGAAATTCCTGCTAAACAAAAATTTGAAATTCCGTCATTTTTTTCGAAGAGACAAGAAATAGAAAAAAAGAAAGCAGAAGAAAATGCTGAAGGAGATGCTCCTCAAACTCAAGCAGAGGATAAAAATCATGGGGTTACTGTAGTGCCATTTAATAGCGGTGATGCAGATGAATTGCCGCAAATTGCTTTGCCTAATTAATGTGAGTATTGCATTTGCAACAAGAAGCTCGGTGTGATATAGATTGTGTTTTATGATATAATAAAATTAAACAAAACTTAATGTTACAAGAAAAGATCCATTACATTATCATAAAGCTTCTAATAAGGCTTTTTGGGCTGTGCTTGATGGGTTTTTCTTTGATAATTGTTTTGGCTCTTTTTAGTTTTGATGCTAATGATCCCTCTTTTAATTCCTTCTCAACTGAAGATAATATTAATAATTGGATTGGTTCTTTTGGTTCTCATATCGCAGATTTATTATTTCAACTAATAGGTCTTTCCTCATTTTTTTTATGTTTAATTATTTTTAGCATTGGGTCAAAAGTCGCCAGTCATTTTGGCAGTGCTAATATATTGCCGAAGCTTATTTTAACTCCTTTCTCAATACTTTGTTTATCAGTTTTTTTTGCTTCAATTCCTCAGCCAGATTGGTGGGATTTTAATAGTCTTGGTGGTGTTAATGGCAGTTTTATTTTAGTAAAGTTAAGTGATGTTCCGCATCTAGTTACAACAATTTTGTCAGCTATTTTTTCAGTGATTTTAATTTCAATGATTATAGAAATTTCTTTTGCTGATTGGGTTTACTGCGCGCGATATAGTTGGGCAATAGCAAGTTTTATGGGCAGAAAAATATCTCAATATTTCTCAAGATTATCTAAAGATGAACCTAAAAAAGCCACTTTGAAAAAAAGAAATATAGTTTCAGAAGAAGGGGTTAAAGTTGATAAATGGCTGTTTTCTGGTGGTGAAGATGGAGAAAATTTACAAGATGTAACTGAAAATGAAACTAGAGATGATCTAAAAAAGAAGTTAAAAAATATTAAAAATAAAAAATATAAAAAGCCAAATGGCTCAAGTTATCAAATGCCAACTACAGATCTTTTGATGGATCGTTCTGCGGAAAATAAAGATAAAAAAATTGGCAAAGATGTTGTGGAAGGTCAGTCAAAAATGCTAATCAAAGTTCTGGAAGATTTTGGTGTTTATGGAACTTCTTTGGGCGCAAAAGTTGGGCCAGTTGTTACTTTGCATGAATTTGAGCCAGCTCCCGGTACTAAGGCCTCAAGAGTAATTGGACTTTCTGATGATATTGCCCGTTCTATGAGCGCTGTTTCAACAAGAATTGCGGTAGTTCCAGGTAAAACTTCAATTGGTATGGAATTGCCAAATCCTAAAAGAGAAATGATATTTCTGCGTGAAATGCTTGAATCTAAAGAATATCTATATTCACAAAATGCATTGCCAATTATTTTAGGGAAAGATATCAGTGGCGAAACTATGATTGCTGATTTAACTAAAATGCCCCATTTATTGATTGCAGGAACCACAGGCTCTGGTAAATCAGTTGGTTTGAATGTGATGATTTTATCAATTTTATTTAAGATGCGTCCTGATGAATGTAAATTCATCATGATTGATCCAAAAATGCTTGAGCTTTCAATTTATGATGGAATTCCGCATTTACTTTCTCCTGTTGTTACTGAGCCTGCTAAGGCCGTTATTGCTTTAAAATGGGTAGTTGCGGAAATGGAAGAAAGATATCGTTTAATGTCCAGCCTTGCGGTGCGTAACATTGCTGGCTATAATGAAAAAGTTGAAAAGGCGATTATTATTGGTGAAAAAATGAGTAAAAAAGTTCAGACAGGATATGATCCAACTAACGGCAAACCAATAATTGAAGAGCTAGAATTTGAAGCTAAAAAATTACCATTCATTGTGGTAATTGTAGATGAAATGGCTGACTTAATGTTGGTTGCGGGAAAAGAAATTGAAAATTCTGTGCAAAGATTGGCGCAAATGGCAAGGGCTGCAGGAATTCACATTATTATGGCAACACAAAGACCATCGGTTGATGTTATTACTGGTGTGATTAAAGCTAACTTTCCAACTCGTATTAGCTTTCAAGTTACCTCAAGAATTGATAGCCGTACAATTCTTGGCACTCAAGGTGCAGAGCAGCTTTTGGGGCAGGGCGATATGATTTATATGTCGGGCGGAAGTAAAATGACCAGAGTTCATGGACCATTTTGTTCTGATACTGAAATTGAGAATATTGTTAATTTTATTAAGAACCAAGATTTGAGCGAGTTTGAAGAAAGGGAAACTATTGCTTTTGATTCTATGACATTAAATGATGATGGTTTATCTGGTGAAGGTGATTTTGGATCAGAAGGTAGAGATGATTTATATTCTAAAGCCGTGGCAATTGTTAGGCGCGATAAAAAAGCCTCAATAAGTTATATACAAAGACAACTGAGAATTGGTTATAATCGTGCGGCAACTTTAGTGGAAAAAATGGAAGAAGAAGGTGTTGTTTCTGCTCCAAATATATCTGGAAAAAGAGAAGTAATAGAAAATTAGAGTTTTCTTGTCATTCCCACAAAGGCGGGAATCAAGAAAGTGTATCAAGAACTGGATTCATGCCTTCGCGGGAATGGCAATAGGGTAATATGCAATAGAAAATATTTAAAATTAATACTAAAAATAAACAAAATTTATGGAACACGCTTCATCATCAGTCTCAATATTAAACTTAATCACTCAAGCTGACATGGTTGTTCAGTTTGTCATGCTGCTTTTATTGATAGCTTCAATTTGGTCATGGACAATTATTTTTGATAAAATCATAAAATTTAATGTTCTAAAAAGCAGAAGTAACAAGTTTGAGGCATCTTTTGAAACTGGTATACTTGAAGAAGTTTATACTGAAGCAAAAAAGAATGGTAATCACCCTTTGGCTCGTATTTTTCTATCTTGCATGAAAGAGTGGAAATCAAATAATATTAAACAAATTATTCAAGATGGTGGAGATAAAAAATCTTCTTTAAAAGATAGGCTGATGGTTGTAATGCAAGTTTCTTCCAATAGATCAATTCAGAAATTAGAATCTGGGTTAAGCTTCTTAGCAATTGTTGGCTCTGCAACCCCTTTCGTTGGTCTATTTGGTACGGTTTGGGGTATTATGAACAGTTTTCAAGGTATTGCCATTAGTAAAAATACCAGTCTTGCCGTAGTTGCTCCAGGAATTGCCGAGGCACTTTTGGCAACGGGAATTGGTCTCTTTGCAGCAATTCCAGCAGTTTTTTTCTACAATGTTTTTTCTGACAAAGTTAATCAATTTTCTGAAAGATCTAGTAATTTTTCTATGCAGCTTTTGAATGTACTTTCAAAAGAATTGGATCGCTAGTTTGTTATTAAAAGAATTGGAATTTTAGCTTTCATAAATAAATAACTTCTTGCACTAATCCATAAAAAATAGTATACAGAAAGCTCGGTAAAAAATTTAAAGATAAACTAAGCATTAACTTCGTGCAGTATTATGTCAAAACCCAGTAAAGATCAAAATAGTTGGTATCAGCCTAAGTGGAGTCATGAAGATGATAAAAGTGATTCAGACAATAAAAGTGCTGGTGCTATAGCTTCAAAGGTTACTCGCACTGATAGCTACATAAAATCTTCCAGAAGAAATCTTATAGAAAATCATCAAGAGGTAATTGAAGAATTAGCTGATAATTTTCCTTTTTTTCAAGAAATTAAGGGCGATGGATTCTGCGCTTTACACACATCAATTGTTGGAATATTGGCAAAGTGTGTTGACGATGTTGAAAGTTTTAAAAAGTTTAAAAATAACCTAAAAAAATGGAAAGGTGAATTAAAAGGTGATAATAAAGAAGAAGCAAAAGAGGAGGTTGACGAAATTTTAGCAAAGCTACAAAAAGAAAATCTTACCTATCAAGATTTTTATAAGCTAACAGCCGAAACTAATGGCAAAGATAATGTGGTTAATAAGTTGTCAGTGCTTTTGTTCACAAATACCAGTTTTGAAGCAAATCCACAAACTGGATATGAAGGAATTCCAGAGGATCAAGAACAACAAAAAAAATATTTATCTGATCCAAAAACAATGGATAAAGAGAGTGGTCTTGACATGAATTCTGTTATGGAAATGTTGATGCCAATATTTCCTTTTCCTCTTCAAAAGAGTTGTCGTCCATTAACGCTGGTGGATCAAGATAATGTTAATATGAAATTATCCCAAAATACCATATATCTTTTTCATGATGGCCAGCATTTTGATTTATTACATTCAAAATTAGATCATAATCTTGCAAAAGCTGTTGGGGTTGAAGAAAAATTCATTGAAGCTCAGCGATCTGAGGCTTTAAAGATGGCAAAAGATTTGGCTGAGAAGGAAAAGCTGCGTGTGGCACCAAAAAAATCAGCAGATTTAAATCAACAAATAGTTAAGAAAGATTTAGCTTCAAAAAAACCAATAGTTCAAACCCAGCAAGCTGTTAAGAAAAATCCAGCTTTAGAAAAACCAATAATTTTAGATCAACAAGATGCGACGGCAACCAAGCCTAAATTGCCACAACAACAAAATTTGCAAGATTCTCAACAAACAGCTTTAGAAAGGTTAAAAACAGAATTTAAAGCCAGAAATTTAGCTGTTCCAAGTTCTAAAACTTTTGCTGGAGTTGCGATGCAAAAAAAAGTGATTTAACAAGAAGATTGGAGCAGCAATATGGTTCTAAGCTTGATTCAAAAACAACAGAATTAATCATCAAGGAGATCAAAAATCAAGATAATTTCTTCGTTAATAAATTTGTAAGAGCCTTAAACAGATTAAGAAATATTATTCAAGATTCAGAATCTAGCTTGAAAGAAGAAAAAATTTGGGGGAATTTAACAACTCTAGATAAAAGAGTTTTGATTGAGTATCACAATAAAAATAATGAAAGAAGTCAGCCAGTCAAACTTGAATCATTGGTACAAGATGATTTAAAAAAAGTTTTCAGTTCCGCTGCTCAACAGATACCAAAGTCATCTATCAGGCACCAATGCTAAAAGATTGCATCAAAATATTGCTAATGAATTAGCTAAATAAAAGTTACAACATATCTATTCGCAAAGATTCCAGCCATAAAATCGCACTTCTGATTTGATGTTTTGGATAAAGGTTTTTCATCAATTTCTCATAAATTTTTAATTGCTGTGAATATTCAGAAGAGATCTTATTTGGAGCCACTTTATCAGTTTTGTAATCAATAATTAAGATGCTGTTTTCTGTAATAACTAAAAGATCAATTCTGGCATTTACCACCTGATTATTTATCTCACCAATTATTGGAACTTCACATTTTATTTCGCCTGAAAATAAATTTCCAAATTGCTCTGATGATAAAAATTTGTTAATCATTTCTAAAATTTCTATCTGACTTTCTTTATTTAAGAAAGCCTCATTAGCAACAATCTTTTTACTTAGATTCATTAGCCATTCTTTATCTTCTTTAGAATTTTTGCCAATAACCTCTAAAATTTTGTGAATTAATTTGCCTCTAATTTGAGATTGATTGATCTGTACTTGTGAGTTTTGAGTTGCTTTGGTTATTAACTTGTTATTGATGAAGTTTTTATATTCTATTTCTTTGTTATCAGATTTTGTAATATCGCCATCGTATTTTATAGCATCGTCATCTTGAACTTGTTTCAGGATCTCTTTTTTACTTTTTTCGCCAACTCCATATAAAACATTTTCAATCTCAAACTTATCACCAGCAAGCTCCTGACTTTTTTCATCCAAAAACTCTTCTTGCCAAGCTTCACCAATCACTGACTTTTTAATCAAATTATACCAAGAATTTTCATCGTTAGAACTGCCAAAGCCACCAACATAAAGCTCATTTTCAGCACGCGTCATTGCCACATAAAGCAATCTTGAATATTCATCTTTGGCATCATTATTTTTTTCTTGGCGGTGATTCTTTAATAATTGATTTTCTTCATCTTTTTTGGCGCACCAAATTGGCAATTTATAACCATTAAACTCCATCCAAGAAATTTTCTCTTTAGAGCTTGGAAGTTGATTAAAGTTAAAACAACAGTCGGGAAGTATAACAATTGGGGCTTGCAAACCTTTTGCTGAATGAACAGTGGTAATGAGAACCTGATTATTTTTGCTATTTGAAAGTGAGAATTCTGGATTTAATTTTTCTATAAAATCTAAAAATTTATGTAAATCAGTTGAAAAATTATGGCAAAAATCAAAAGTTTTAAGAATGAATTTATCCAATATTTCTAAGCTTTCTTGACCAAAGCGACTAATAATTTTTTTGCGAGAATTATCTTCATTTAGTAAAGAGTTAAAAAATTCAAAACAGTTTAATTCTTGTGAGTTTTTTATTAAATCTGCCAGCTTTTGAAATGTCTTAGAAAATTTTGGCAAATGGGCTATAGCTTCATAAATAGAGATCTGATTGTTGTTTTTGACTAAACAAATTTCAAATAATTCCTCTTCATTAACAGAAAAAATAGGTGATTTCAAAAGACAGGCTAAATTTAAATCATCGTAAGGAAAAAGTGCAAATTTAGCTGCTGCAAGTAAGTCTTGAATTATGATATTACCAGCAAAATTTATCTTACTGGGGCTGATGCTGGGAATATTATATTTATGAAAAAACTTAGTTAAATTCTTATCTAAGCCATTGGTGCGGTTGCGCAGCAGAATCATAAAATCGCCATAATTTACAGCTCTGTTTTTGCTTTCTAAAATATGACCATTTTCAACTAAAGATTTAATTTTTAAGGCAATAAATTCAGCTAAAAATTCTTGTTCGTAATAATTTTCTTGAGGTGAGAAGTCAATTTCCCATTGATAATAAGAACCGTTATCCTGAGCGCAGTGAAGGATCTCTTGAGATGGAAGTTTTTTCTCAAGAGATCCTTCGCTGCGCTCAGGATAACGGTTGTGTAGAATGGTAATTTTCTCTGCTTTTTTAGTTTTTATTTGCGGCCAAATTTCAAATCTTCCAATACCTTCTCTAATAGCGCTATGACCTGTAAAATCGCTAATTTTAGTGATTGCCAATTGCTGCTTTTCACCTTCAAAAGTTTTATCAACTACCTTTAAAACAGTTTCAAGAGAACGAAAAGAACTATTCAAATCAATCTTGAGTAATTTATTTGAATGATCTTTTAGTTTTTCTGAAAAATAAGAAAAAATTTCTTGGCTAATATTTGGTTCGGCGCCTTGAAAGCTGTAAATTGATTGCTTCTCATCGCCAACAATAAAAATTGTGCGATCTTTATTGGTGGCGCCTAATCCTGCAAAAAAATCTTCAGTTAAAGATTTAATAATATTCCATTGTTGATGATTAGTATCTTGCGATTCATCAATTAAAATATGATCAAATAGACCATCCATTTTTAACTTTACCCAATCTGAAAAGTTTGGATTGTTGAGCAATTTGTTGGTTTCAATGATCAAGTCATTGTAATCTAAAAGAGAATTTTGATTTTTAAGTTGAGCATAAATTTCTAAAATTTGATCAACAAATTTTAAAAGTAGGGCGGTGGAATTGCAGATTTTGTGAGAGTTTAGTTTATCTAAAAATTTGATAATTAATTTTCTTTGATCTTCGCATGTTTTTGCTAAATCAGGGTTTTCTAAAACTTTGCCACTAATTTTTCTGGGTTCATTTTCTTTGGTGAAGAAGGCTTGATGGTAAGTTGGAAAGTTTTTAAGAGTTGGGTTTTGTAAAAAATCTTTAATTGCTGTGGCAATTTTTTTATTGGTTACAAGGTTGCTTTCTTCTAGGGCTGTAGTCAACTTTAAAACTCCATGGATCCCGTCATGCGAAGGGATGACATGAGTGGTAGAAAGAAATTCAGCAAAAATTTCCTCTTCACTAGAATTTTTTACCACCGAAAAATTCTTAAAAACCTCATCAATTACACCTTCAATTCCAAAGAAATTTTCTTTTAAAATTGTTAATTGTTCTTTTTTGTTAAGCAGTGCAGAAATCAAGCCAGCAAATGTTTCTTCATGCAATTTTGCATTAATTTTTATAACTATATTTCTTAACGAATCTTGAACTTCTGCTCTTTTAAGAACTTCCTTCTGTGCTTTTTGTAAAAGTAATTTTTCCTGCGCCTCTTCAATAACTTCAAAATTAGGCTTAATTCCCGCTTCAAAAGGAAATATTTTTACTAAATTTTGACAGAAAGAGTGAATAGTTTGAATTTTTATTTTTGATTCTTCATCAAGAATTTGGGTAAATAAAATGCGGGCTTTTTTTAGAATTTTATTTTCAGGTCTTTGTCCAGTAAGCTGAAAAAGCTTCTCATTTAAAGCTTTGTCACTAAGTAAAACCCAATTTGCCAATTCAGAATTAATACGATTCTGCATTTCCGAAGCAGCAACTTTGGTAAAAGTAAGGCAAAGAATTTTATCAGGTTTTATTCCATCAAGAAGTAATCTTAAAACGCGATCAACCAGCACTTTAGTTTTTCCAGAACCAGCAGAAGCAAAAACCCAAGCTGAATTCTTGGGATTAGAGGCAATTTGTTGTAGTTTGATTGTGTTGCTAAGGTTGGAATTCATCTATCTTAAAAGTGTTATCTGGGAAGGAGTTAAATTAAACTCTTTAATGCAAACTCGATGTTACCCTGACATGATCGAAGAGTAGTTCTGGTTACGATGCCTGAATCACTCTTCGATCGTGCTAGGGTAACATCCGAAGGTTTTTTAAAAACCAGCTTTTAATTTGAAGCTGGAACTACTTGTTCTGCAGGAGTTGTAGTTGTAGTTGCAGTTGCAGTTTTGGTTGCAGAAGGCTGAGGATTTGCTTTTTTTTGCATGAAGTTGCGATATCTTGCCACATATTCATTGTGATCTTTGATATTCGAAGAAAAAAGATGATCTCCGTTACCACTGGCAACAAAATATAAATAATCAGTTTGAGGTGGGTTTAACACCGCTTTAATTGAAGCTAAACCAGGATTGCAAATTGGAGTTGGAGGTAATCCGTAAATATTGTAAGTGTTGTATTTAGATCCATTGTGAATATCGCTCATTCTAATTGGTCTCTCAAGATTTTTATTTCCAAAAGTGAAAGAATAAATAATAGTTGGATCTGATTGTAGCTTCATATTTTTTCTAAGACGATTGGTGAAAGCCGAAGCAACTTTTGGCATTTCTGCTGGTGAGCCTGCTTCTCTTTCAACAATTGAAGCCAAAATTAAAGCTTGTTCTTTAGTTTTTACAGGAATTGCTAAATCTCTTTTTTCCCAAAGATCATCAGTAGCTTTCTGCATAGCGGTTTGCATTCTTTTTATAACTCCAGCTTTGGTGTCATTGTAAGAATAGAAATAAGTTTCTGGTAAAAGAGATCCTTCGGTAATGTTTTCTGGTATCTGCCCCAATAAACCCGGAGATCTATCAATGATATCAATGGCTGATTTTGTAGAAAGACCTTCTGCAACGGTAATTTTTCTAAACCAATTGTAGCCTTTTACCATCTTGTGCAAAATTTTGTAATATGAGATATTTTTTTCGAAAAAATATTCACCGTAACGCACTTTTGGATCAATGCCCTTTATGACTTGAGATATATATAAAAATGCCTCTGGGTTTTTGACAATTCGTTCGCTATGAAGTTTTTCAACAACTTGCCTAAGAGTCATGCCACTTTCGATAATAAATCTTTTATCTTCGCGATGATAACTATTAGGAGCGTTAAAATACATTATAACGCACAAAATTATAATGAAGTAACAAAATATAATTACCGAGAAAGTAGCGCAGATGTTGGTGATAATTTGTTTACGCATTCAAGTAATAATTGTCTTTATATTCTTTTTAATATGATGCAGGCATTTGTTCCGCCAAATCCAAATGAATTTGACATCACTACATCAATTTTTTTAGATTTTGCTGTTTTAGCAACTAAATCAAGATCGCAATTTTCAGAAGGATTATCCAAGTTAAGTGTTGGCGGAGCAACATTATCTCTGATTGCCAAAATTGAGAAAATTGCTTCTACACTTCCAGCGGCGCCAAGTAAATGACCAATTGCTGATTTTGTTGAAGACATTGAAAGTTTGTAAGCGTGATCTTTGAATATTTTTTTAACTGATCCAACTTCAATTTCATCACCAAGTGGCGTTGAAGTGCCGTGAGCATTTATATAATCAATGGCTTCTGGATTTAGTTGAGCATTTTTTAAAGCAAGTTGCATTGCGTAAGTAGCGCCTCTACCAGAGCTTTCAGGAGCGGTAATGTGATAAGCGTCACCAGACATTCCATAACCAATTACTTCAGCATAAATTTTAGCACCTCTTTTTTTAGCATGCTCATATTCTTCAAGAACAAGAATTCCAGCGCCTTCGCCCATAACAAAACCATCGCGGTCTTTATCCCAAGGTCTTGAAGCGACAGTTGGATTATCATTAAAATTTGTTGAAAGAGCGCGAAGTGCTGCAAATCCACCAATACCAGATTCACAAATTGTTGATTCTGCGCCACCGCAAACCATAACATCAACATCGCCATATTCAATCATACGAGCTGAGTCACCAATGGCGTGAGTGCCAGTTGCACAAGCGGTAACCAAAGCATGATTTGGACCCATGAAACCATATTTAATTGAAACTTGACCAGCAGCTAAATTAATTAAGCTGGCAGGAATGAAAAAAGGAGAGATTTTTCTAATACCTTTTTCTTTCATGTGAAGCGTTGTTCTTTCAATTGATGGTAAGCCGCCAATGCCAGATCCAATCATAACACCAGTTCTATATCTTTGTTCATCGCCTTCAGGTTTCCATCCTGAATCAGAAATTGCTTCTTCTGCAGCAGCAACTGCGAAATGAATGAAGCGATCCATTTTTCTTTGTTCTTTTACATCAATAAATTTATCAATATTAAACAAATCACCTTCAGCGCCATATTTTACTTCTCCAGCAATTTTGCATGGAGATTCTACGGCTTCAGCGTCAAAAATTGAAATCTTACCAATACCAGATTCGCCATTAATAAGTTTTTTCCATGTAGATTCAACTGTTGCAGCAAGTGGCGTAATTGCGCCAAGTCCAGTAACAACTACTCTTCTTTTTTGTGTCATAATATATTAGAAAATTGGGAAATTTTTAGAACTTTTGAAAATTAAAGGGTGTATATTTAAATTATAAAAAATATTTTGGAAGTTTTTTGATTGGAATTTGTTTAATTAGCAGAATTATCAACCTTCTAAAGTTTCTAAAAATGCGTAATTTGCTTTTACCAATTTTTTTATCGTAATCATAAGAAATGGCTATTTCATCAACTCTTAAATTAAGTCTAGATAAATTTATAAGTAGCTCGCAAGTATAAGTAAATTCAGGTTCAGTTATAAAATTATCCTGAATAATTGTGAAAAGTTTTTTTAATTTTTCTGCTTTGTAAATACGATAACCACTAGTATAGTCTCTCAAGTTAGCGTCAGAAATTTTTTTAATTGGAAATAAAATTTGTAATAAAATCGAAATTGACTTGCTGATAAATTGGCGATGAAGTGGAAATTTTCTCATAACGCTGTTACTGCAAAAGCGTGCGGCAACTAAAAAATCGAGAGAATGTTTTTCATAATACTCAATCATTTCGCTTATTTGCGCGGGATTATGAGTATTATCAGCATCAAGTGAAATTATTAAATCTTCATTGGAAGAGTTTTTTATTACATGTAAAAACAGTCTTTTATAAGCTAATCCTAAACCTCTTTGGTTTTTGATTTCTAAAATTTTAATAGGGTAAAGTTTTTGCGAATTTATTAAAAATTGCAAAGAGCCATCTTGACTGCCATCAAGACAAGCTATAATCTCAAACTCACGATTCAAACTTTTTAACTCGTGAGTTAGGTTAGTGATAAATTCTGGTAGGCTTTGCTCTTCGTTGTAAGCGCAAAATATAATTTTGATCAAAGTTTGAGATTATGTTGTTATTCTTTATTCTGTTATTCAAAGCTGTATCATTGTCATCCTTAGTGTAGCGAAGGATCTCTTTAGTATTTGAATTACCTCATGAGATCCTTCGCTGTGCTAAGGGATGACAACAGAAGAACAGAATGACTAGACTAGAACTTATGTATCTTTATATTTGAATAAGATTGATTACCTAATTTAAAAAATAAACCCAAAACATATTAATTAGTGAATTTAAAAATCACAAAAAAGCAATTCGATGTTATAATCATTGGCTCTGGTGGAGCTGGTTTGATGGCGGCTTTGTCTTGCGCGCAATTTGGTATTAAAAATATTGCAATTATAAGCAAAGTTATGCCGCTTAATAGCCACACTGTTGCTGCTAAAGGTGGTATTAATGCAGCCTTAAGCAATGTTCAAGAAGATAATTGGCAATGGCATGCTTTTGATACTATAAAAGGTGGTGATTATTTAACCGATGTTGATGCTGTGGAAATTTTGTGCAAAAAAGCTTCTGAAGCTATTCTTGATCTTGAAAAAATGGGTGTGGTATTTTCTCGTGACAATGCTGGAAAAATTGCCCAACGCGCTTATGGTGGGCAAACAGAAAATTTTGGAAAAGGTGATGTTGCTTATCGCGCTTGTTATTCCAAAGATAAAACTGGTCATACAATTTTATATAGCCTTTACGAAAAAGCTTTGGAGAAAGGTATAAAATTTTTCAGCGAATTTTTTGTAAGTGATCTTTTAGTTGATGATAAAAAAACTTGTTACGGTTGCTTGGCTATTGATTTAAATGTTGGTGAATTGGTCATTTTTGAAAGTGGATTAACCATTATTGCAACTGGTGGATATAGTCAAATATATCAAAATACCACCTCATCTGTAATCTGTACTGGCGATGGTTCTGCTCTTGTTTTCAAAGAAGGTTTGCCTTTGCAAGATATGGAATTTGTACAATTTCATCCTACTGGTATTTTTGGTTGTGGATTTTTAATTACCGAAGCGGCAAGAGGTGAGGGCGCTTATCTGTTGAATGGAAAAGGCGAGCGTTTCATGAAAGAATATGCTCCAAAAATGACGGAATTGGCTTCTCGAGATGTGATTGCAAGGGCGATGGCTACGGAAATTCACAAAGGAAATGGTTGTGGAGAAAATAAAAATTTTCTACATCTTGATTTGCGTCATTTAAGCGACGATGTTTTGCAAAATAAGCTTCCCGGCGTGGTTGAGTTGATTAAAAATTTTGTTAGAAACAACCATAAGCAAATTGATATAAAGAAAGACTTAATTCCTGTTTCGCCATCAGCTCATTACACTATGGGAGGCATTCCAACTAATCTTGATTGCATGGTTATTGATGGTGAAAGAGAAATTGCTGGCTTGATGGCAATTGGCGAGTCTGCTTGTGTTTCAGTGCATGGAGCTAATCGTTTGGGATGTAATTCTTTACTTGATTTGATTGTTTTTGGTAAAATTGCTGGTCAAAAAGCCTTAGGTAAAATTATTAAAAGTAACGCTTTGGCTGTTGAAAAAATTGCTGCTAAGAAAATTGAGAATTTGCAAAGCAAGCTACTTCCTTGTCATCAGTCTCTTACTCCTTGTTACCCCTATTACTCCTCCCATTTTCATCCCCAACACTCCCCTTGTCATCCCCGTGAAGGCGGGGATCCAGAATCTTCACAGTTAACACTGGATCCCCGCCTTCGCGGGGATGAGAAGGGGAGGAATGGGGATGACAAGGAAGGGAATAGGGATAACAAGGAAGGGAATAGGGATGACAAAGTGGCTGTTATTAACATCTTCGAACTAAAAAAGAATTTACAAGAAGCTAATGAAAAAAATTTAGGAGTTTTTCGTAACCAAGAGCTTTTATTTCAACATTTGCAGCAGCTTAATGAAATTTCTCAATCATTTCAAAATATTGTCATTAAAAACAAAAGCTTGCTCTGGAATGATGAGTTGGTAAGCTATTTGGAATTAGAAAATTTATTATTAAATTCTTTAGCCACTGCTTTTGCAGCTTTTAATCGTCAAGAAAGCCGTGGGGCGCATTATCGCAGCGATTTTCCACAAAGAGATGACAAAAAGTTTTTATGTCATAGTTTGGTTTATTTGAAAGATTTATTAGAAAATAGATTGGAATTTTCTACCAAGAGCGTCAGAGTAACATCTAAAATTCCAGAACTTAACTTACCATTGCAACCAAGAAATTATTAAAACATGAGATATAGCGCAAATTTAAACATCATTATTAAGGCTATTGAAAAAGCCGCTGGACGCATGCCTAGAGATTTTATAGAGCTTGAAAATTTACAAAGTAATCCAATTTCAGCCACAAAATTTGCTAATGCTTGTTACAATAAAGTTAAACAAACTTTGGCAGAAGATTTACTAAGATTTCGTCCAGAATATAATTTAATTTTTTCTGATGGTGAGAAAGTCATTAATAAGAAAGATGCTGAATATTCTTACACAATTTTTCCAATTGATGGACTTGGAAATCTTTCGCGCTCTGACCCACATTTTACAGTAGCAATTGCCTTAGAACACATTGATGCTTCTGGTAAAAAAGAGTCAATTTCTGTGGCAATAAGCAACATTGTTGGAAATGAGGTTTTTTATTGTGAGAAGGGTTTTGGAGCTTATGTTAGTAGTCGTCGTCTTCGTGTTTCTAAAAAATCAGGAAATGAAAAATCTGCTGCTGTGATAGAAGATTTGAATTTTGCTCAAAGCGAAAAATCCAAGAATTTATCTTTAAGAAATTATGGCTGCAAAACTTTAGAAATTGCTTATTTAGCTTCTTCCAGACTTGATGCGGTAATATTGAATGATTCTAAGGATAATGAATTAATAAAGCCTTTCATGCTTTTGGTTCGAGAAGCTGGTGGTAAAGTTGTAGAAAGTGATAATTTGATTTTGGCAAGTAACGGTTTGATTAATTTGGTATAAATATGCAATTTATTGATGAAGCGAAGGTTTATTTACAGGCTGGAAATGGTGGAAACGGCGCTTCCAGTTTTAGGCGTGAAAAATTTATTCCTCAAGGTGGTCCAGATGGTGGCGATGGCGGAAGAGGTGGTAATGTTGTTTTAGAATGCGTTAAAGATTTAAACACTTTAATTGATTTTCGTTTTCAGCAGCAATTCATTGCGAAAAGCGGCGTTAGGGGACATGGTGGCAAAAAAGACGGACCATCTGCTCCAGAGTTAGTCTTGAAAGTTCCGGTTGGTACACAAGTTTTTAGTGAAGATGAGCAAAATATCTTAGCTGATATGACAACTGATGGAGAAAGATTTGTCATTGCTAAAGGAGGAAGAGGTGGTCTTGGAAATAGTAATTTTAAAAATTCAGTAAGACAGGCTCCAACTTATGCTCAAACTGGTGAAGAAGGGCAAAAACTTTGGGTAAATTTAAAATTAAAATTACTTTCTGACGCTGGTTTGCTCGGTTTGCCAAATGCAGGAAAATCAACATTCTTAGCTGCAACTACCAGAGCTAAACCAAAAATTGCTGATTATCCTTTTACTACTTTAAAGCCGCAATTAGGCGTGGTTTATATTGACAATTATGAATTTGTTTTAGCTGATATTCCGGGATTAATTTTGGGTGCCAGCCAAGGTAAAGGCTTGGGAGATCGCTTTTTAAAGCATGTTGAAAGATGTGGGGTGATGTTGCATTTAATTGATGGAACTGCAGAAAATGTGGTGGAAAGTTATGATACAATTAGAGGTGAGCTTGCTGGTTACAGCCCTGAGCTTCTTGAAAAAGATGAGGTGATTGCGCTTAATAAAATTGATCTTTTAAGTGAAGAAGAGGTTAAAGAAAAAGTAAGCGAGTTAAAAGATTTTTTAAAAAAACAAGGTAAAAAAAGACCTAAAATATTTACAATTTCTGGCGCCACAACCAAGGGTGTGAAAGATGTTTTAAGGGAGATATACAAAAAAATTGAAGAGCATCGTGCTGCTGAGAATTTGAAGTTAGAGTCTGAAGAAAATTGCTAAAGAAATAAAAAATACTCGCCATTTTTGGTGAGTAAAAGTACTCGTCATCCTTGATGCGTAAGCGTCGAAGATCTCATGAGTTTTATTAAAAAAGCTAAAGTTCAAGAGATCCTCGAATCCTGCGGATTCAAGGATGACGATCGTTGTTATGCCTCGCGTAGCGAACATCTTTATGAGATTTAGAGATCCTTCACTTCGTTCAGGATGACAAACTTTTATAACAAATAATGACAAAAAAAACCAAAACAACCAACGCTGCACTAATCACAGGAGCAGCCAAAAGAATCGGTCAAGAAATAGCTCTAAACCTTGCCAAAAAAGGTTATGACATAGTCATTAGCTACAACAATTCAGAATCTGAGGCAAAAAAATTAGCCAAAAAAATTCGTGATAATTTTTCTATAAAATGCGAGATTTATCGCTGTGATTTACAAGACCAAAATCAAGCAAAAGAATTACTAAAATTCTCTATTCAAAAATTCCCTCATTTAAATCTTTTGGTTAATAATGCTTCGGTTTTCAATAAGTCAAAATTCCTTACAGCGCCAGATGATGAGATGATGAATAACTTAAATTTACATTTAATTTCGCCTTTGGTTTTATCCAAAGAATTTGCTAAAAATATCGCTGCTAAAAAAATCAAAAACGCTCAAATCATTAATATGGTTGATAAAAATATTGTCCGTTTTGACACTAGTTATTTTTATTATCTGATGAGCAAAAAATTCTTAGCGGAATTTACTAAAATGCTATCTTTAGAATTAGCTCCAGAAATAAGAGTTAACGCGGTTGCTCCCGGATTTATTTTAAATAGTGTTAATGAAAAAAATCCTTCGCAAGAAACGCAGAATTTAATTAAAAAAATTCCCCTAAAAACCAAAGGTGAGGTTGAAAATATTTTGCAGGCAATTGAGTTTTTGTTAAATAATAATTTTGTCACAGGGCAAATTCTTTTTATCGATGGAGGAGCTTCTTTAAATCATGCTGGATAATAAAAAAAGAAATCAAGAGGTGGCTTTAGCAATTTTTGCTGGTCGCGGTCAATTGCCAAAAATGCTAATTGAAAATTGTCAGAAAAATGGCAGAAAGTTTTTTGTATTTTTGCTTGAAGGTGAAAATTATGAAATTGATTATTCTGCCTTTAATCCAGTAAAGATAAGCTATGGTGAGGTTGAAAAATTTCTTAGCAGTGTTCATGAAAATAATATTAAAGAATTGGTTTTCATTGGTGGAGTTACCAAACCAAATTTTTCTTCACTAAAAGTTGATAAAAAAGGTACAATTTTATTAGCAAAAATTCTTGCCAGTAAAATTTTGGGCGATGATGCTGTTTTAAGGGCGGTGATTAAGTTTTTTGAAAAAGAAGGTTTAAAAATTATTCCAATTAATCAATTGCTGACAGATTTAGCGCCAAAGAAATCAACGCTAAGTAAAATTCAGCCTAGTAAAGAAGAGTTGGCGGATATTGAAATTGCTGTTAAGGCAATTAGGGCAATGTCGAATTTTGATATTGGACAATCAGTTGTTGTGGCGCAAAAGCAAATTATTGCGGTTGAGGCTTTGGAGGGAACGGACAACATGATTTTGAGATGCGCTGATTTAAAAACAGAATATGTAAAAGATGCAATTTTAGTGAAATTAAAAAAATCTAATCAATCTTCAAAAGCTGATTTGCCAACAATTGGCGTGTCTACAATTAATAATTGCTATGTTTCAGGAATTAAAGGAATTGCCATTCAAGCTGGTTCAACTTTGATTTTGGAAAAAGAAAAAGTTGTGGCTTTGGTTGATGAATTGGGAATGTTTTTGATTGCGATTTAGTTTAATTGTAGAATTTTTGCTTGTTACTATCGCCCCTTAATAAGGAGGATTGCAAACAGCATTCCCCTCCTTGATAAGGAGGGGTTAGGGGCGGTAGATAAAACGCATTCTGACTAAAATTAAAATTCCAAGCTAAATAACCAAAACATGGTTCCAAATAATATACATCTTGCCAATTTAGCAAAAAATCTTCCACCAGAAGTAAAAAAAATCTTCAACATCTTTCTAAATCAAGGCGATGAAATCAGGTTGGTTGGTGGTTGTGTAAGAGATTTGCTTATTGAAAAACAAGTAAATGATTTTGATTTTGCCACCAAATTCTTGCCAGAAGAAATTATCAAAATTTTAGAAAAAAATAAAATTCAAGCCATTCCAACTGGTGTAAAATTTGGCACTATTACTGCAGTTGTTAATCACAAAAATTTTGAAATCACAACCTTACGCAAAGATTCTGAGACTGATGGCAGACATTGCCAACCAGAATTTATTGATGACTATTTCTTAGATGCAGCAAGGCGCGATTTTACAATTAATGCGCTTTACCTTGATGATAAAGGCTTGGTTCACGATTATTTTAACGGAATTTCTGATTTAAAAAACCAAGAAGTTAAATTCATTGGTAATGCGCAGGAGCGAATTGAAGAAGATTTTTTGCGTATTTTGCGTTTTTTTAGATTTAGCTGTGATTATGCTAAACAGCTTGATGAGGTTGGTTTAAAAGCATGCTTTGTGAAGAAAGGTGGCTTGCAAAAGCTGTCTCGCGAAAGAATTAGAATGGAATTTTTAAAACTAATTTCTTCACCAAAAAAAGCTGCTTTGATTGAAATTTTAAAACAAGCTGAAGAGCAAAAAATTCTTTCGGAAATATTTTCTATGAAGCTTGATATAAAAGCTTTGGAAACTCTTTTTCAAATTGAAGATAAATTACAAGTTACTGCTGATTTAAATTTAAAAATGGCGGCGTTGTTTTTAACAGAAATTTTGCACTCTTGTCATTCGACTCTTCCTCGTCATTCCCGCGAAGGCGGGAATCCATTGTTGACACAAAACTGGATTCCCGCCTTCGCGGGAATGACAAGGGGGGCAGGAATGACAAAGGAGGGTGGAATGACAACGGAAATTGTGGCGACAAATTCAGAAAAACAACATTTTCAATTTTTGCTAAAAAATATTTCAAATAATTTTGATGGTAAAAATCTGAAATTGCTTTTAGCTTTTGAAAACAAAGACTTGGTTAGAAATGCTTATTTGTTTAGTTTGTTAAAAAATTTTAATGAAGCAGAGGCAAAAAAGAATTTGAATTGCATAGAAAATTTTTCCATGCCAAATTTTCTAATTACGGGTGAAGATGTAAAAGCTTTGGGAATAAAAGATAAAAATATTGGCATTGCTTTAAAAGAAGCTAAAGAGTTTTGGGTGTTAAATGGTTTTGAACCAAAGAAAGAAGAGTTATTAAAAAGGATCAAGAAAGACTAACTTATTTTGATTAAGAATGAAAAAACAACAAGCATTTTCACTAATTGAATTATCGATAGTAATATTGGTAATTGGAATTCTGGTTGCTGGATTAATGCAAGGTCGCGATTTAATAAGTAAGGTTCATTTACAAACGGCAAGATTGTTAACCACAAGTTCACCAGTTTCTTCAATCAAGGGCCTTAATGCCTGGTATGAAACAAGCTCTAGTAATAGTTTTGACGGAGCGGTTGTTAACAATAATAGTTCTGTTGCTAAGATGGTACGATATAAATCCTCAAAAATCTGCAAAATTAAACCTAATTCAAAACACTGAATCTTCTAAGTCAACTTACAAACTTGATTCTCTTAACAATATTCCAGCAGTAAGTTTTGACGGTAACGACTCTCTAGCCTCAACCATTAATATGGGCATGAATGGAAATCCTGATTTTACTTTTTTTGTGGTTTCTAAAGTTCAAGGTGGGGCATGGGGTGCTTTTGTTGCATCTGGCGGCAATTACAATTGTGGCCTGTTTGCTTTTACTAGGCTTTCTGGCTCAAATAATGGCGCAATATATACGGGATTCAGAAACTCGGGTATGTACTACTCTCATGCTAACTTGGGATCATCTTCAATATTCGCAATTCATGTTTGGGCAAGAGAAGCAAATAATGTAAATAACACCTTTACTGGAAATACAGCATTTGTTAATGGTAAAAGCCAAACCCTCCTTATTGCCCCAGGTTCTACAACTTGCACGCCAAATATTGCAGCTTCTACCTTATCGGTTGGAACTGATACTGTTGGAAGTTATTTAATTGGAAACATTGCTGAAATTATTATTTTTGATCGAGCTCTCAAAGCAGAAGATCGCAAAACTATTGAGCAATATTTAAGCAAGAAGTGGGGTATTAAGTTAACTTCTTAAAAAGGCTCTTAAACTTCCTTTTAATTTAACTTGATAAGCGTATCGCATATTTTTGACTCAGATATTTTTCAACTTCTTTACGATCTTCGCTTCGCAAAGCTTTATTGAAAATTATTAGTTTTGAAATATCACCATCTCAAAAATCTGTTGAGAAATATTTTGGGCAAAAATGGGTAATAAGATTTCTGAATAAAAATAACAAACTCGTCATCCTTGGCTCGCAGAGCCGAGAATCTCATGAGCTTGTAACTCTTAGAGGTTAAACTCTTGAGATCTTACGCAGGACTGGTTTTGTAACCCACTCCTGCGCTTGTTCTAAATCGCAGAATTTTTTACATCTAATAAAAATTCATCAATATTTTCCTTTTTTACTCCAGGCATGCAAATAATGTGAGACAAGCCATTCTCACTTGCCAACTGCCATTTGCGACATAACTCATCGCTAGGTTTTGGAAAAATTACAGTAATTGCATGGTCATTTTTCCAAGCATCTATGCCCATTTCTTTCATTTTCTTTTCGGTGTAATTGGCAACTTCTATGCATTCTAAGGCTCTTGCTTTCAAGCCATCTTTGCCAAATTTCTTAATTGCATACCATAAAAATACTGGGCTATGACCATTGCGTGAGCCAGTAATTGTGGTGTCTAAAGTGCCAATGTAGGGAATAGATTGACCAATTCTTTCTTTGTAAGATTTTTTAACAATAACCACGCCACAAGGAATTGGAGAGCCAATAAATTTATGACCACTAATTGCAACTGAATCAATGCCTTGTGAGAAATCAAAAGCGGGAGGGGTTTCAAGAAGTGCCAAATAAGTGCCAGCCAAAGCTGCATCGCAGTGAATGTAATGACTTCTAACGGCGGATTTTTTTAAAACATCTTTAATTTTACTAATGTCATCTTTGGCTTCAGTCATTGTGGTGCCAATATTGGCAACAATGATTGCTGGTTGGTGACGATGCAAATGAATGGCATCTTTTAAATCTTCGTAATCCATTTCACCTTTCTCATTGCAGCGAATCACAATGCTTTGCATGTTTAGCAAATGAATATTTTTGTGAATACAGTAATGAGTTGATTCAGAATAATAAACCATACCATGCGGATACAATTCTCTTGCCAGATAAAGCGCGTAAAGGTTTCCTTCTGATCCGCCATTGGTTACATAGCCCCAAGAATTGTCAGTTGGAGCTTTGAAAATATCAGCAAAAAATTGCACAACTTCTCTTTCAATTGATCTGGAATTTAGATCATAAGTTGATTCAATCAGAGGATCGCCCAAGTTATTTAAAGGATATTTTAACAATGGATAAAGTTCGCTGTAATCAAAATCTATGGAAACTGGGTAACCAAGGAAATTTTTTGATCTTTCTTTTACTTTAGAAATGTAAGTATCTAAGCGATTTTTATTTTCGTTATTCATAGAATATTTTTATTGGTTGGAGAATTTAGAAGGTGAAATAGAGTAAAAATTTTATTTTGTAATTTTTATTTTGAAGATGTTTTGGGAATTGTCCTATAAAAGATAAACTATCTTTCGCAGACAAATGGACCCCGTAACAAGTGCGGGGTGACAACAGGAGGCAAGATATTCAATTTGTCACCCCGCTGCACTTGTTGCGGGGGTTCATTTGTCTGTGCTTAGACTTTTTATTTATAAAGGGGGATAATTACCGATATTTTGGTTGTTTAAGTGGTTTAATTCAAAGAACTATCCTTCATCTCCTCAAGCTCCAACCATCTTTCTTCAGCAATGTCCAATTCTTGCTGCAACTTACCAATTTCCATCGCAATATGCGCCAAATTAGCGGAATTTCTTTCTTCGGTTTCGCTTAATTCTTCGCTAAGTTTTTTAATTTTTTCCTCTAAATCAGCAATTTTTTTCGGTAACTTTTCTAATTCAAATTTATGTTTATAAGAGAATTTCGGAGCACTTTGTTGAACTTCAATTGTTGAATTAGATTTACTTTGAGATTTGTTTTGCTGAGTCAACAATTCTTCTTTTAAGGATTTTTTGTATTCTAAATAATCGCTGTAACCACCAATGTGGCTAGTTACAGTTCCATCATCTTCAAAAGCTAAAATTCCCGTTACCACATTATCCAAAAAATCACGATCATGACTCACAATCAAAAGGTTTCCCTGATAGTCATTTAAAAAATTCTGCAACATGTCAAGACTATCCATATCTAAATCATTAGTTGGTTCATCAAGAATTAAAAAACTTCCCGGATTTGCCAAAGTTTTTGCCAATAATAAACGATTTTGTTGACCACCAGATAATGTCGTAGCTAATGTTTTGCCATCCTGCGGATCGAATAAAAAATCCTTCAAATAACCAGCAATATGGCGGGTTTTGCCATTTCCCATTTGCACATATTCACCGCTGTCACAAAGAATTTCCTGAATTGTTGAATCAGCTTTTATGGCACTACGATTTTGATCAAAGTAAGAAATTTCAACATTACGCCCAACTTTAATATTACCAGAGCTAGGCTTTAGCTCGCCCATAATCATCTTAAGAAAAGTGCTTTTACCGCTACCATTTCTGCCAATGATGCCAATTTTTTCACCGCGTAAAATTCTTAGAGATAATTTATCAATAATGGTTTTTTCATTGCCTTCATCATTAATTGAAAAAGATTTAGTAACATTATTCACCGCTACAACTAATTGCGACGAATCTTGATTCTTAATGTCACCATCAATTTGCATTTGGTTTTTATCGCCTGAAACAATTTGTTTTTGAGTTTTTAATTTTAAGCGCAACTCTTGCAAATAGCGCATTCTACCCATATTTCTTTTTCTTCTTCCAGTAACGCCAGTTTGCAACCAGCCGCTTTCTAACAAAACTTTTTTAGATAAATTATTCATCTCTCTTTCTTCTTGTTCAAGAATGCCCTCTGACCATTCTTCAAATTTGCGATAGCCGTGATGATTGGTTTTGATATTTTGATTGCGTAGCCAAAAAACTTTATTTGAAACATTTTCTAAAAATTTGCGATCATGGCTAATGGTTAAAAGCGCGCCAGCGTAATTGCTTAAATAATTTTCCAGCCATTCAATAACGCCCAAATCAAGATGGTTTGTAGGTTCATCAAGTAATAAAATATCTGGCTCTAAAACCAAAGCGCGTGCCAATCTAACTCTTCTGGCTTGTCCGCCAGAGAGATTTTTCATGATGGAATTTTTATCTATTTGTAAATTTTCACAAACAATATCAGCCAAATAAACCTTGTGATCATGGGTTTCGCCAGATTTTTGATCTTCTTTATTCAAAGCTGACATGATGTATTCAAGGGCTGTAACATTTGGCTCTGTTTGTTCTGATTGAGATAAGTAGCCAATCACACAATTAGGAGCCACCCATCTTTTGCCTTTATCAAATTCAACATCGCCAACAATGGCGCTCATTAAAGTAGTTTTGCCTACACCGTTACGCCCAATTAAGCAAATACGGTCTTTGGGAAATAAATTGAAGCTAATTTCTTCAAATAAAGTTTTTTGCGCAAAAGAAATAGTTGCGTCACGAATTGACAATAAAGGTGAGATTCCCATGATGTTGAAATATGCTTTTAAAGCGGTTGTTTTTAGAGATCCTTAAACAAGTTCAGGATGACGGAAGATTTGATTTCACTCTCTGCGTCATCCTGAACTTGTTTCAAGATCTCTAACATAAAGAAACAACTCTAAACTAATAATCCCAAAACTCCAATACAACTTACAATGTCTAAACAAGAAATAATCACCCTTCAAAACGGCCTACGCGTTGCAGCTGATGAAATGAAAGATGTAGAAACTGTTTCAGTAGGAGTTTTTGTAAATACGGGCAGCAGAAATGAAACTCCTGAAATTAATGGAATTTCACACTTCTTAGAACATATGGCTTTCAAAGGAACTAAAACCAGAACTGCCAGACAAATTGCTGAAGAGTTTGAAGGAATTGGCGGGATTATCAATGCTTACACCTCAAAAGATAGAACGGTTTATTATGTTAAAGTTCTAAAAAAACATGCGGAATTTGCTGTCGAATTTTTGTCTGATATTTTGCAAAATTCTACTTTTGATAAGGATGAGTTAGAGAAGGAAAGGGGGGTTATTTTGCAAGAAATCGCCATGACCAACGATACTCCTGACGATATTATTTTCGATTATTTTCAAGAAACTGCTTATGCTGACCAAGCTTTAGGGCGTTCAATTTTAGGACCAGTAAAAAATATTAAAAAATTCAATTCGCAGGATTTTGTAAATTACATTGGTAATCAATATAATTACTCAAACATGACAGTTGTAGCTGCGGGGGCAATCAAAGGAAAAGACTTAGTAAAATATGCTCAAAAATATTTTACCTCACTTGGAACCTCTAAAATTAAACCTGTTGAAAAAGCAAAATATAACGGTGGTGATTTTAGAAAAGAAAAGAAGTTGGAACAAGTCAATTTGGTTATGGGTTTTGATGGCGTGTCTTTTATGCATAAAGATTATTACGCTTCGCAAATTTTAGCGATGGTTTTGGGCGGAGGAATGTCTTCAAGATTATTTCAAGAGGTACGAGAAAATCTTGGTTTAGCTTATTCAATTTATGCTTTTAATTACACTCATCTTGATTCGGGAATTTTTGGAATTTACGCTGGTACAACTCCAGAAAAAACCAATGAATTACTAAAAGCAACTTGCAAAGAAACTTTAAAAATTTGCGAAAAAATTACCGATAAAGAATTGCAAAGAGTTAGAACGCAATTTGAAGCAAGTTTGTTAATGTCCAAAGAAAGTACTAATAGTAGGTCGCAAAGACTTGGTTCTGATGTTTTATCTTACGGTAGATTAATTTCTGACAAAGAAATTTTAGATAAAGTTTTTAGTGTAAAAAAATCAGATGTTACAAAAATGGCTGAAAAGATATTTTCCAATTCTAAGCCAACATTTGCTGCAATTGGTAAAGTTAAAGATGTAATTTCTTACGAAAAGATTTTAAAAGAGTTGCGTTAATTTTTGAAAGTCACTTTTTGTTAAAGTTCAATTTTATCACCTCAATCGCTAAATCTTGTCACTCCTTTTTATGACGGTTTCCACGAAGGTTAGGCTTAGTTACCTTAGTTTTTCAATTGAATACAACTAAGAAATTTTCACGCAAAAAATCATCAAAAACCTTGATTATTTATGCTTTAAGAAATGAATTGGCGCAATAACTTTCTGATTTTTTGATAAAATAAATTCATGTCACAAACAACAGTAGCTAAGCAAAATAACCAAAATGATGAATCGCAAGATTCTGATAAAATTCTATACGAATTATCTAATGATAATTACGATATTTTGAGGCAGCTTATTGATGTAAATCCCAAAGCGGCAATTCTTTGTAGGTCAAAAGATAAAAATCCAAATTATCTTTCAATTATTTGTGCTAATAAAAAATTCTATGAAACTTTTGGCATTAGCGAAGCTAGTTTAATCGGCAAAAGTTACGATTTTTTATTCGATGATCTTGATGTAGGCTATGCTTGTGACAGTCAAATAGAATATGTTCGTTTAGTTAAAGATGTTAAAGATTCTCGCTCATGCTCAATCATTGCTGATTTAGAAGATCTTAAATCAACTCCAAAAAAAATAAAATTTAAAATTGATTTTATCCCAATTGAAACTGAGAAGTTTTATTCGACTTTTGTCTTTGAAGAAGTTGAGTCTATTGCTGAAAGTAAAAATACTAAAAAAAGCTTTGCCGATGTTGGGCTGTTAAAAAATCTTGAAAGAGCGTTGCATAATGAAACTTTATTAAGAGAAATAAGTTATCTTATTGTTTCTGACATGCCTTTGCAAGAAATTGCTCAAAATATTGCAAAACAATTATGTCAATATTTAAAGGTTGATAGATGTCTAATACATGATTTTCGTCGTGGCAATACAAGCTTCATCTCTGAATATTGCAACAGCTACACCAAGCCAATGTTTTCTGGAACTAAAGATCAAGAAAAGTTACAGATACTGATTAGATACATTAACTTTCAGAATCATTTTCACAAAAAAGTTTTAGACAAAAATAAAAAAAGCTCACTAATTGATATTGAAGATATTGCTTCTGACAGCAGTTTTCAATCGATCAGAGATATTTGCAAAGAATTTTCAATAGCTGCTCAAATCAGCATCATTACTTCTTTTAACAATAAAGTTAATGGAGGTATTTACATTCATCAATCTGATAAAAGAAATTGGACGGTTGATGAAATTGACTTACTTGGTACAGTTGCAGATCAATTCTCTCTTGCCATTGATCGTTCTGATTCCATTGAAAGAGTAATGGTTGCCAATCACGAACTTTTAGAAAAAACTCAACAGCTTAAAGAGGCTTTGAAGGAAGAAAAAAATATGCGTAAAATACAAAGCGAATTTGTGGCTTTGGTATCGCATGAATTTAAAACTCCTCTACAAATTATTGATAGCACCAGAGAATTGTTGGTTAGAAAAATAAAGTCTCACAATATTGTTGATGAATCCATAGATAAATCATTTGAAAGAATCAAAAGTGGTATTTTAAGAATGAATGGCCTGATTCACAGTACTTTGAATTTAGCAAAAATGGAAAGTGGTAATAGTAAAATTACTGTTGAGAGGCAAATTTTCAGTTTGAAGGCTTTCATTTTAGATATCGTTGAGAAAAATTCTAATTTAGCTACGAACAAGAACATCAAAGTCGATTTAAGAATAGATGACTTACCAGAAGAGTTTAACGGCGATCCAAAGCTTTTAGATCATTCAATTACCAACATCATCTCTAATGCTATTAAATATTCCAAAAATGATTCTACAGTAAAGATTTTTGCTAAAACTGGTAAAACAAAACTTCTTATTAAAGTTGTAGATCAAGGAATTGGAATTCCTCAAGATGACCTAAAAAATATTGGACAAAAATTCTTCCGTGCTAAAAATAGTTTGGCTGTTGCGGGAACTGGAATTGGTTTGTATTTAACAAAATATTTTATTGAATTACATGGCGGCTCTGTTTTAATTGAAAGTGAAATCAATTTTGGCACTTCTGTCAGTGTCATACTTCCAATAGTTGCTAAAAGCTAATAATCAGTTTATGAAAAAATCATTAACCTATCTTTCATCATTTTCTCTAATATTTTTTGGCGCTTTCTCCGCTCAAGCTGCCAATAAATATTCCAGTTCATTATATGGTCAATTTCCTAATATTTCTGGTCAGGTTTTATTTGAATTAAAAGCTGATAGAATTGATTCAGATCAGGCATCTGGAACATCTCCAAATAATGCTTACATTAACATTGAGCCAGATTTTTCATTTAATTTTACTAAAAATTGGTCAGTTAAAACTGGTTGGAGACTTTATCCAACAAGCACCATAACAACTAGAGATTCTGTTCATCCAGAAAGAACTAGAACTTTCTTCAGTGCAGATAGAGGCTTTAAACCACAAGATACCACCATGATTGTTGAAGAGTTGAAATTAGATTATCAAGCTGATGATCTAAGATTCTTCGCTGGTAAATTTAATCCAAGTTTTGGTAAGGCTTATACTAAAGCCAAAAGAATTGGCGTATTTGTTACTGATATTACTGAAGATTATGAATTGCGTGAAAAAATTGGGGCAGGGGTTTCTGCAGAATTAGCCAGCAGCAAAATATCAGCAAATACATTTTTTAATGATACCACAGGTTTAAGTGGCTCAATTAATGGGCGCGGTACTGAAAGCAGAGATAATGGATTAGCAGGAAATACAGGGGCTTTTTCTTCTTACACATTCACCATGGAAGGTGAAAGATTTTTTGGCATCAATAATTGGTCTTACAATGTTGGTTACAGAAAATTAGGAGTAGATACCTCAATTTCCGAAAGAGCTAACGAAACTGGATATGTTTTGGGAACTGAATATTTAATTAAAACTGGCTACAGAACTTCCGTAACACCATTTTTTGAAATGGCGAAAATTAATAATTTTACTGGCGCCAAAGATAGAGATGCTACCTACACAACACTTGCTCTATTAGGAAAATATGGAAATTGGACTTCTAGCATTTCAAATGTTACTAGAAATATCGATAAATACCAAGCAATAGAAAAAGTAAAAGATCGCCAAGTGCAAATTTCTGCTGGCTATAAATTTGCTAATAATATCGCTTTGGATGTTAGTAGGGCTGATATCAGAGAAGGTGTCAATACTGGTATTCTATATGGTGTGATGGCTAGTTATCTTTATAAGTTTTAGTAAGTACTTTGGTTCGCGGACTTAATGCTGTTCGGGTTTTCCAAATCCGACCTTCTATTTGTTAAAATTTTAAATTTTATAACTTTTATAATTTTAATAAAAATAAGTCGGCATTACAAATGCAGACTAGCATTTGGGTTATTCGTCACAAGTTCAGACTCTCTTCCCAAAAATCATCGCATAATTAATATCTAAATCCTTAATCTCTCTCTTCCATTCATCTTTCAATAAATTATAACTAAAACCCGACATCTCAAGTAAATCAAGTTTATAAAGACCAGCATAAGAATTTATTTCTGAAGGTTTAAGAAACTTCTTCCAATTATGAGTGCCGGCAGGAAGCCATTTTAAAACATATTCCGCAGCAAATTTGGCAAGTAATAAAGATTTTGCGGTGCGATTTAAAGTGGCAATAAAAAGCAATCCATTTGGTTTTGTAAGTTCAGCGCAGCTTTTAACAAATTCTTCAACATCAGCCACATGCTCAATAATTTCAAGGGCTAAAACCACATCATATTTTTCATTTTTTTGAGCTAATTCTTCAGATGAAATTGCCTGATAATTAATTCTAAGATTTGATTTTTCAGCGTGAATTTTAGCAACCTGAATATTTTTTTCTGAAGCATCAATTCCCGTAACTTCGGCTTTCATTTTTGCGAAAGGCTCTGAAATCAAGCCACCACCACAGCCAACATCAAGAATTTTTAAGTTTTCGAAAGGGGTAATAGAAGTTTTTTCTAAATTAAAATGTTCAATAATTTTTTCTCTAATGTAAGAAATTCTAATTGGGTTGAACTTGTGCAAAGGTTTGAATTTGCCGCTTTCATTCCACCATTCATCAGCTATTGCAGAGAATTTTTCAACTTCTTTTAAATCTATTGTTGAGGTCATTTTTTACTAATTTTTTTATTTACTTTCTGATTTGGTATTTTTTCTACATCCATCATTTCATAATTTCCGCTATCATTCATCCAATTTGCTTTAACTTTTACAAAAAGAAAAAGATGAACGGTGGCGCCAGCAATATCACCAATATCATGACGCGCTTCCGCACTAACTTCTCTAATTCTTTCGCCTCTTTTACCAAGAATAATAGCTTTTTGGCTATCTCTAACGATAAAAATTGTTTGATGAATTTTTATTTCGCCATTACGCAAAACTTCATAAGAATCAGTTTTAACGGTTAGGCTATAAGGTATTTCGTTTTCAAGTTTGGCAAATAATTTTTCACGAGTAATTTCTGAAGCGATGAAACGCATTGGTGCATCAGTAATTTGCTCTTCATCATAAATCCAAGGTGAAATAGGGCATTTGGTGCATAGAAATTTCTTAAGATCAGCAACGCCATCGTTACTTTGCGCTGAAATCATAAAAATATTACTTAATTCCATTTGCGATAATTGCGCGATTATTTCAAGCAATTTGCTTTTTTTAACCAAGTCAATTTTGTTGATAATGATGGTTAAATCAGAATTTTCTTTTTTTAAATCTTGTAAAATTTGAGTATTTTGTTTGTTTAAACCAAGTGAAGCATCAATTAAAAAACAAATATGATTAGCTTCGCGAAGACCTTGCCAAGCAGATTTAACAATAATTCTCTCTAAAATTTTATCATCACGAGGAATAAAAATTCCCGGTGTATCAAGAATGATAAGTTGAGTATCTCCCTCAATAACAATGGCTTTAATACTGTTGCGTGTAGTTTGTGGCTTCGCTGAAACTATGGTTAACTTCTGTCCAAGAAGCGCATTAGTAAGTGTAGACTTCCCAGCATTAGGCGCGCCCACCAAAGCAACAGTTCCACACTTTTGCACCGTTGTAAGACCTCTTTGACAATTTGCTTCAGCAAATTGCAACTCATTCCTTTTAAAAATAAATGGTTTATGAGTAAAAAGAGGGAGGGAGCCGCCAGAGGCGGCGGAAGGGTGATTTAACTCAATTTTATTATTAACATCTCCAGCCATTAAGCCATCTCCTTTTGCAAATCTTGAGCAATCATAAACGCCAACTCAACACTTTGCGAAGAATTCAATCTAGGGTCGCAATGAGTGTGATAACGATCTTCCAAATTAATTTCAGAAATTTGCTGATTACCACCCAAACATTCAGTAACATTTTGACCTGTCATTTCAAAATGCACACCGCCAGCGTAAGTTCCAGCAGCGCGATGAACTCTAAAGAATGATTTTATTTCACTTAAAATATCATCAAATTTACGAGTTTTATAACCATTTGAAGATTTAATTGTATTGCCATGCATAGGGTCGCAAGACCAAACCACGCTTTTTCCTGATTGCTTAACTGCTTCAACTAAAGGAGGAAGTAACTGCTCAACTTTAGCTGCGCCCATACGAGAAATTAGGGTGATTCTGCCTTCTTCATTTTCTGGATTTAACACATCTAAAAGTCTCAATAAATCATCTTTTGAAATTGATGGGCCAACTTTAAAAGCAATTGGGTTAGAAATTCCACGCATGAATTCAACGTGAGCTTCATTGGGGTTGCGAGTTCTATCGCCAATCCATAACATGTGAGCACTTAAATCATAAAACTTATTATTGTCTTTATTCTTGCGAGTAAAAGCCTCTTCATAATTCAAAAGTAAAGCTTCATGAGAAGTGAAAAAGCTTGCTGTGGTAAGCTGTGGAAGTGTTGCTGAATCAAGTCCGCAAGATTTCATAAAAGCTAAAATTTCATTAACTTTTGTTATAACTTCTTCGGTATTTTTTTTGCTATTCAAGCTATGAGCAAATTCTTCATTCCATTTATTAACTTTTTGCAAATTACCATAACCACCAAGAGCAAGGCAGCGCAAGTAATTTAAAGATGCGGCAGAATAAAAATAAGAATCGATCAGTTTTTTTGGATCAGAAATTCTAGAATTTTTTTCAAAGGCAATTGAGTTAATAATATCGCCGCGATAGCTTGGTAGAGTAACGCCATCAATAGTTTCGTTATCATCAGATCTTGGTTTAGCATATTGCCCAGCAATTCTTCCAACCTTAACGATTGGCTTATTCAAGCCATACATTAAAGCAATGGTCATTTGCATTACGGTGCGGAAGAAGTTTTTTAAGTTATCGTGAGAAAATTCAGTAAAGCTTTCAGCGCAATCGCCACCTTGCAACAAGAAGGCTCTGCCATTTGCCACTGAAGCCAATTCAGCTTTTAACTTTTCAATTTCATCATAAGAAACTAATGGTGGAAATGAAGCCAGCGTTGCTTCGATTTGCTTTAAAGCAGATAAATCTTGATAAGTTGGCTGCTGCTTAATAGGAAAATTTCTCCAAGAATTTGCCGCCCAAGTTTTTGTCATATTTGTAAAAATTTGATTGTGTCAAAAATATGCTTATTTTATAATGAAGCACAGATCTCTAAGATCTCTAAGCAAAGAAGTTCTTAGGAAGTTCTTAGGAAGTTCTTAGGAAGTTCTTAGAAAAAATTTATATTCAATAATTATCAAGTTGCTTAAGCTCAATGTCAATTAAAGTGTTAAAGCTTGTTGATAGAAATTGATTTAAATATTACATCACTAAATTATCCTACAGTCTATGTCATTACCAATTAAAGTTGCAATTATAGAAGATGATCCGTGCAATCAAAAGTATCTTGAGATGCTAATTGAAAAAATGGAATATCAAGCAATTAAGCTTTATAATCCATCTTCAGCAATTGTAGATCTTGTAAGAGAAAATCCTCATGTTGTTTTGCTTGATATAAAGCTGTCTCCAGAAATTTCTGGAACTGAGATTGCGCAATCTATGAAGAAGCACGATTCTCTAAAAAACATTCCTATTATTGTGGTCAGTGCTTTTGCACTTAAAGATGAAGTTAGAGAAATTATGGAAAAGACCCAATGCAATGATTATATCACAAAACCATTTTTGATGGATAGGTTGATGGATTCAATAAATGAGCAGCTTTATAATTTTTATGGTAACTAGAAATCTTTCCATGGAAAAAAATTTCTTAGCTAATCAATAATATCCTAAATCAAGAATGAAAAGAGCTGTTACAGGATTTAAGTGGCAAAAAAGTCTACTGGAAATGCTGAGTGAGATAGTTCCAGTAGAAATGCCAGCACAAAAAGAAATGATGGGTTTTACTATTCCAAAAACTGACTATAGAACTGCTAAAAGAGCTATAGAGCAGAATTTGATGTTTGATCCTTCTCATGTTAGATTTATTCCGGGTTCTATTAATTCAGGACCGCAAAATGATCATGCTGGAAAGTTATTATCTTTGAATAACGCTGGGGATTTAGTTGAATCAGCTATACCATCTAGCGTTATAGCTGTTCCTGGCCTTGGAGGGGCGGATTCTAAAAATAGGGCGACTAAATCATTGCTGCAGTTTAGAAGACTTTTTCCAGAGGCTGTTTTATACTCCCCTATAAATGAAGGAAAAGGAAGGGAGCAAAGATATATTAGAGGGTTATCTTATTACCAAAATGAAGATTTTATTAATCCAGAAGAGTCTTCTAATTTTTGTAGAGATGTAATTTTTCCAAAGATGTTGGATGAAAAAGGCAAGTTACTTCCGCCAGAAAAAATAGATAGGATTACGCTTATTGGTTTTAGTATTGGCTCTAGAGAAATAAAGTCTCATATTAGTTATTTGTCTGATTTTCTTATTGAGAAGGGTCTTGATAAACCAACTATACAAAAATATTTCGATAAAATTTCGGTAATTAATATTGGAAGTCCAATCAATTGGAGTAATCATAAGGCGCAATATTCACCTCGTCCATCTGTTATGAATGTAGTGTCCGCTACTGATATGGGGACAAGAAAACCAGATGAAATGATGAGGGCAATTTATCTTGATTCCAGATCTCACGAAGATGCCGAATCTCTGTTTGATAGGCCTTATATGGATGAAAAAGGTAAAGATTATTTATTGGTCTTGGGAAGAGATATGGTGCCTAATGGTAAAATGGAGAATGGAGTTTTTGTGGCAAATTCTTTGGGACACAACTTGGGTAATTATGTTGATGCAATCTCTGAAAGATCTCCAGCTGCTCAAAAGTTGTTTGATCTACAAAGATCATATGTGAAATGCGAAGTGTCTGATGAAGAATTAAAAAAAGAGATCAAAAATAATTTGCTGGGAGCAAGAGAATTTGAATATAATAGAGAGTTAAAAGAAGAGGATGTAAGAAGTTTGCTAAAATCTTGGTCATCTTATATTAACAAAGAGTTAGTTCAGGAAGATCAGCTACCTATTGTTAGAAAAATTCAAAATAAAGTAGTAAGAGTGCTAAGTCCAGAATCTTCAGACCCCGCTTCAGCCTGCTCAACAAGCAGTGTTATTAATTTAAAGAAATTTGAAAGCAATCAAACAAAAAATGAGAGTGAATATCTTCAGGGGTCAGGAAGCGTTAGATGATTTTTAATAAAAACAATAAAATCTCACAAAAATTTCATCTAATAAGTTTTTTATTGCTTCTGGTTACAACATTAATATGCATCACATTCTTTTCCTACAACAACTACGCTTCCAAAAAACAAATCAGAAATATCCTAACATCCGAGAGCCAAAGACTGATTAGTAAATTTGATGATTCTTTATCCTATACCAAACATATTATGGGATATATTGGTGATCAAATTCAGAGAAATAATGCTGCAACTAAGTATAATTTTATTAATCAACTTCTCATAAGTTATAGAGTTCCCAATAATGAATTAATGTCTTGGAGTACATTTTCTTGGGTTGATCACAATGGTCATCTTATTATTTCCAGCAACCAAGGCTTTAATTTAAAAGATTACGGAGATTTATCGAAGCGAGATTATATACCAAAAACAGCTTTATATCCAAAAACAATACAAACTGGAGCTGCGTTATATGGGATTAAAAGTAAATTATGGTCTATTCCAATTGGCTATGGTGTTGTAAGTGACAAGGGAGAATATATTGGTGCAGTTGTTACTGGAATTGTGATTGATGGTCTCAAAAATAAATTAAGTGAGATTATTAAAAATGATCAGGTTTTATTTATTTTAATTGACGAGAGAAGCTCTGATATTGTTACAAAATCAGATAATATTGATGAATATATTGTAAAGAAAATTTTACATAAAATTGAGTTAAACAAAAGCGAGCAGACAATTTTGGATGATCTGTTTTATTATAAAAAAATGTCAAATTATCCATATTCAATAGTTACGCTTTATTTGCCGATAAATGAATATAATCAATGGTTTACCTACTTATTGCTAATTTCTATCATAACATTTCTTGTTGGCTTGCCTGTAGTTCTTTTTAAGAAGAAACTGATTTTACCAATCATTGAATTATCAAAAATTGCTGAAGATATTTCTTCTGATAAAAATCCAGAATTTATGAAGAAATCTAATATCAAAGAAATTGATAACTTGGCAAAGCAGTTAGAAAATATTCAAAAATATAAGATTGATTTACTGCGTTCGAAAGATGCTCAATCTAATTTTTTTCTTAATATGAGCCATGAGTTGCGTAGTCCTTTAACGGGAGTGATTAGTTTTTCTGAACTAATAAAAAAAGAGATTTATGGGTCAATTAAGAATGAATATAATTCTATTATTAATCAAATTTATGATTCTGGAAATCAACTTTTATTAATGATTGATGACTTATTAAGTTTCTCTAAAATCAATAAAGGTAAGATGAAATTATATGAGGAAGATTTTAATGTTGCCAATGAAATTCAAAATTCAGTTAACAAGCTTTTGGCGGAAGCTGGTAGAAAAAATGTAAAAATTAATGTCACTTCTTGTCATGCTATTCTTAAGGCTGATAAGAAAATGTTTCAAAGTATCTTAATAAATTTACTGTCTAATGCTATTAAATTTAGTTATGAAAATAGTGGCATTAATATTGTTACTAAGTTTGATGATAAAAATAATTTAGAGATTGTGATTGCAGATTGTGGCATTGGTATCAAAGAGGAAGATATGGATTTGATACTAGAAGAATATGGACAAGCGAGAGATTGTTATAAAAATCATGATAGACAAGGAACTGGGCTTGGCATTCCATTGGTGCAAAAAATGATTGCTCTTCATCAAGGAAAATTAAAGATTGAAAGTATTTATGAGAAAGAAACTGTGGTAACTGCGACCTTTCCAAATAATAGAATAATAAAAAATTTATGAATAATAAGATTATAGCCTTCCAAGGCATTACCGGCGCTAATTCTAACCTTGCTTGCAATAAATTTATCCTGAATTTCAAACCAAATCTTTTCCAACTACTGCTCTTCACATCTTAAAACCGCGCTGATTGATATTATAGAAGGAATCTTTTAAGAATTTACGGAGTATTCCATCACAAAATCCAAAAGATCTTTTGCAGAGAACGGTTTACTTAGCGCAGCATTAATACCATAATGTTTTAATTCTGATAAATCATATTTATCTGCAGAAATTATGATAATTGGAATATCTTTATTTTTAAATTTCTTAAAATGATTGCCATTGCGGATAATTTTAGATGTTTCAAAGCCATTTAATATAGGCATGTTTATGTCCAAAAATACTAAATCAAAATGATGTTTATCTAGTTCTTTTATTGCCTCTTCACCATTTTCAACATGCTTTACTTTAAAGCCTATTTTACGCAGCAAAAAGGTATTAATTTTATTTCCAACAGGATTGTCCTCTGCTAAAAGAACTGATTTATTTTTGGACCACTCATAAAAAGAGTCATTCGATTCAACATTTTTGGATGAGTTATGAGCTTTAAAATAAATGCTAACTTTAGTTCCGAAACCCTTCTTAGAATTAATTTCAAGCCTTCCTTTATGAAGATCTATCAATTTTTTTATGACTGGCATTCCTATTCCATGAGAATCAACTATTTTATTTAAAGCCGATTTATCAATTTTTTCTCCATCTCCCAATAAGGCAATTTCAATTTCATTTTTACTCATTCCAATACCATCGTCGCAAACCTCAATACATATTTCGTTACTATCTTTTAAGAAAGATGTAGCAACTGATACTTTAGTGTTGGCGTTACTATATTTAATAGAGTTGCTAATAAGATTATTTAGAATTTGTTTTAATCTTCTAATGTCGCATTTAATATTTAGAATATCATTTCCGTTGTTTAAAGCTTCCAATGTAATATGATTTTCTAAAGCAAAATTTTTGTTTAAAATCACCATTCTTTGAGCTAAATCTGCAACATTGCAAACTTGTATTTTTCCTAAGCTAAATTCACCAATTTCATTTTGATTAGTATCAAGAAGATCTTCAACAAAACCCATTAATTCCTCAGATTGCTTGGATATCTCTTCAATCATTTTAAAATCTTCATTAGTATTTATTTCTGATTTTTTCTTACCTTGTAAAATTAAATTTGAGAGACCGGATATTCCAAAAATATAGTTTTTTAAATCATGGCTTGCGGCTCTTATTAATTTTGTTCTAGAGGTATTAATGTTTTGAAGGGCATTTCTTAATCGTCTTTCTCTATTCATTAAAAACAGAATTCTTGTTTTAAATACATATAGAATTATCAAGAAAAATATAGTTACCGAGGTAAATCCAACTATAATTGGCAGAATAGAGGCGCTAAATTCTTTTTTAAAAAATGCCTTATCAAAGCCTGTTAATACAATATAGGGGTAATCATCGAATTTTTGATAAAATGAATAAGTTACATTTCCTGCATTCAAATTTTCCCCAGGTATGAAACCAGAATTTTTGTTAAAAAAAGATTTGCTTAAATTCTTTCGGTAAAAATCTTCACCACTTGGTAATTCATTATTTTTAGATTGAATAATGATGTTCATATCTTCGTCTAAAATCACAAAACTTACTGGATCATTTAACCTTTGTTCAACCATGTTGGATAATTCAGCAAGGTCAAATCCAACTACTATAGTTCCCAGATATTCGCCATTTTTATCTGTAACTCCAGTACCAGCTGGAATTACTAAAGACTCGCTAGGATTTCCTAAGACTGGAAAAGAAACTTGTAAAGTCCATGGATTTTGTGGAGATCTAATAGTATATTGTCTATCAGACATATTGGGAGGATTTTTGCGAATACCAATTCTGCTATTAATAAGCTGCAAATTATTTTGATCAACCCAATCAAAAGATGACCAAGATAATATCTGGGTATTTTTATTTTGAATTTTATCGGCTCTACGGAATATTTTTAATATAAAATCTAAATCATCGGAACCATGTTCAGAAATTTGTCTTCCTAAATAGCTGTTAATTTTGTTAGAATAATTAAAAGATTCAGAAATTGTTTTATGAATATTAGAGGCTTCTTTTTTTAGAATTTGAGAATTATTTTCGTGATTGCTCTTATTTGTAAAAAATATAAGAGTTGTGGCGGATAACATTCCTAAAAAGACAGTTGCTAAAACGAACACAAAATAACCTTTTAACAAGAAAGAATTATTTTTAAGTGGATTTTTCATGATTCTTTTGTTAGGAATGGTAATAAATTTTATCATCTAATAGAGGGACGAGAAGGCTTATTCTATTAGTAAAATATATAAAGTTATATTTATTTGAATAAATCTGCGTTGACGCGCAATATTTGTTTCATTGTCGTACAATCGAAATATTAAATTAAAATGAAATCACTTATCACGAGATCTGCTAGTTCCATACAATCAATAGCAAAAGCTCAAAACTTTTCTTCCGTTGCAAAAAAAATGTATAGCACGGGTTATTCTGGAATTTCAGAAGAGCTAGAATATGAGTTCAGAAAAAAATTTGATCCAATTGCAGAAGAATTTTCAAGTCACAGAGCTTTAGATCATGATTTGTTTAAATATCTAGAAGAACAATCAAAAGAAGGATTTACTCCTAAGCAATACGAAGTTTACAGAGATAATTTTTTTCGTCGCACTGAATTAACTATACCATCAATTGCAAGAGTGATTGAAAAAGCTGCTCTTAGTGGAGATTCTCAGGCTGTTGTTGATGCTATCAAAAATCTATATGATGAAGGTGGTTATGGTGATGTAAAAAAGATGCATAGTAATTTGCTTATTACATCACACAATGTGCATGGTATGAGGGTTTTTGGTATAGATCCAATTGTTCCAATATCGGAGGCTGGTAAATCTCCAAATTTAGTACCAGAAGTGGAAGAATATAGAAAGGCTAAACAAGCAGCTTTTGATCGATCATATCCATATATTGCAGGGAATACTTGGACTCACGAATTAGCAGCTGATGGAATGCTAGATAATTTTAGAAAAGCCTTTTTTGCTCCATATAAAGGAAAATATACGCCGGAAGAATACAAAAAAGTAACCGAATTCTTTACAGCTCATAAAGATGACACAGTTGTAGGTGGAGATATTGAAGCTCAACATGAAAGAATGGCAAGAGCAGCAGCAGAAAGAGCGTGCAAAGAAAGTTTAGTTAATGTTGCAGAAGTTAGAGAAGGTGGATTGAACTTCTTAGACAAGCAAGCAAAGCTTTGGGATGGAAAGCTAAGAGAAGTGGAAAAGGCTAAATCTGTGGGAGAAGTAATTAAGCCTGAACCAGATTTTAAGCCGAATCCTGAAGTTAATCCTGACAAAGATAAAAGTAGAAAAGCTACATCTGATCGTGATTTAGGTGGCAGAAATTAAGTATATTTAACACAGCTTGCCAAAATAATAAGAATATAAACAAGTTTATGAATAATAAGATTATAGCCTTCCAAGGCATTACCGGCGCCAATTCTAACCTTGCTTGCAATAAATTTTATCCTGAATTTCAAACCAAAGCTTTTTCAACTTTTGCTGATGTTTTTGTGGCGGTTGAAAATGGAGAAGTTGAATTTGGTATGATTCCCTTAGAAAACTCTTATGCGGGGCGAGTTTCTGAAATTCATAATTTATTACAAGACAGAGAAGTTTCTATTGTTGCTGAACATTTTTTTAATGTTTCTCATAATTTGGCGGCTGTTAAGGGTTCGGCTATTTCTTATATTGAGAAGGTTTATTCGCACCCACAAGCTCTAATGCAATGCAGCAATAATATTCGCAATTTATCGAATGGCAAAATAACAGTTTGCGATGTTTCCAATACGGCTGAAGCGGCAAGAATGGTTGCTGAAAGTGGCGATAAAAGCAAAGCCGCAATTTGCTCAAAAATGGCTGCAGAAGTTAATGGTTTAGAACTGTTAAAAGAAAATATACAAGATGACGAAGGCAATATGACAACTTTTGTTGTAATCTCAAAAAATGCCGCCAATCCAGATGTAACAATTGCTCCAGTTTTAACAACTTTGCTTTTTACTATCAGAAATATTCCGGGGTCTCTTTATAAATCATTAGGAGGATTTGCTACTAATGGCGTGAATATGTTGAAATTAGAAAGCTACATTCCAGGTGGAATTTCTAAACAGGCAAAATTTTTCATTACAATTGAAGGTCATCCAAGTCAGAAAAATGTTAGTTTGGCTTTAGAGGAATTAGGGTTTTTTTCCAAGAATGTAAAATTGCTTGGGATTTATTATGCTGATAAGTCTAGGTTTTCGTAAAATTATTTAAAAATATATTCGGTCTTAATAATCCTCCCCTTGAGGGAGGATCGAAGCTGCTTTAGCAGCTTCGAGGAGGGGTAACGAACTAGAGTTTGAACAAGAAAACCCCTCCTCGAATCGCCTCGTTCTTCGATCCTCCCCAAAAAACAAAAGTTGCGGGAGGATTAATGAGACCGAATGTATAGTGGAGCTTTGCGGATGTCCGTCACAAACTAAATCTAAAAATAAAATCAAAACCCAATGCGCATAATATCCGGAAAATTCCGCGGCAAAAAACTTCACTCTTCAGATCACCTTTTAGGTCTTCGCCCTACAACAGACAAAAACCGCGAATCACTCTTTAACATTCTTATTTCAGGAAAATTTACCAAAGAAATCAATTTTAAAGTTGCTGAAGCAGATATTTTAGATGTGTGCTGTGGAACTGGCTCTGTAGCTTTTGAATGTCTATCAAGAGATGCAAAATCAGCCTTCTTAATTGATGATAATTCTTTTCACTTAAACTTAGCCAAAAAAAATTCTGAACTTCTGAAAGTAGAGCAACAATGCCAATTTCTACTTTGCGATGTAAAAACCGACCTACCACAATCACCAAAAAAATTTGATCTAATCTTCATCGACCCGCCTTACGCCGAAGATTACAAAGCAATAATAAATAATTTAGTTGAAAAAAAATGGATAACAAAAACCTCGCTAGTTGCCATTGAATTTAAGTCAATTAACCATCTTAAAGATTCCGGTTTAGAAAATTTTACTGAACTTGATGTAAGAAAATATGGCAAAACTTCCTTCGCTTTTTTGATGTTAAAATAAAATCACCCGTCTCAATCGCTTTGCGATTGATCCACCCTCTTTTTCAAAGAGGGCTAAAGTGTGTAAAGCCCTCTTTGAAAAAGAGGGTGGATGACTGCTGAAAGCAGTCAGACGGGTGATTTATTCGCAATAAACTACATCATCATCTCATCAGAATTACCTCTACTACTTTTCTTCCCATCAGCAACTTCATCAACCCAAGATTTATCATCAGAACCCTTCTTCACATCAATAATTTTATCATCAGCTAAATGCGTGGCCTCAACAGCTTTCGAACTACCAGAAGGAACCTTAGGACCTGACTCCATCATTCTCGCGTGATCAGCTCTGACAAAAATTTCTTGAACTTTCTCTCTCGCCTCTTGTAAATGTGGCTCAATTATCATCTCAACTTTTCTAAAATCTTCAGCGGTTTTAAAATCTTCTACTATTTTTTCGCTATTAATAACTCCATCTTTTATATAATTTGCTGTAATGTAGCTATTCAAAACTGCTTTTGCTGGCTCATAAGCAGCTCGAACTTCATCATGATAAGCAGAAAAATTGCTTGGTAACTTACCTTCTTGTATCAAGTCAGCTTCCCATCCAGGAGATACTGGCTTATTTCTAACAACTGCTATATGTTGCCAATATTTTCTACTTCCATCATTAAGATGAGCATCGTTTTCTTCAGCCTTGCTAGAAAAATATCCATCCATTTCTTTTGCGTAATCATGACTAACTAAGGTAAGTAAAGAGTCTCTAACCAATGGATCCCATTTTGCTATTAAAAGAGTTGTTGTGGGAGAGAGGCTTGGTAATTCTGCCGCTTTGCCACTTTCAAAATCATCAAAAGACACATCTTGCATTACAATTTTCATTTTAGAATCATAGCCTGGCATGTTTCCATCATGCTTAAAAAATAATCTTTTATCTCTATTTTCTCTACTTGCAATTTGCTCTTCTTTATCATCAACCGCTCCAATAAAAATTCCAAGAGAGTAATGATTTGCACAATAAGTCACATCTGGACTGGGTTTACCAACTATTGTGCAGTTATCTCCTAAATGATAAGCGTCAAGATAAGATTCATGTATTTCTTTTGCTTTATCTTGATTATTGCCTGTAAGAGCATTTGGAATTCCGCAGATCATTTCTGATAATGCTTTAGAATAAATTTCCATATCAGAAATACTTGAACATAAACCACCTGCGGCAATCGGTGCTTTGCCTGTTTGTGTAGCATATAAGGAATTTCTTCTAGAATCTTCTGTTCCTTTTTCGCTCCAGTCTTCAGATACAACGCCATTAATGCTTATAATGTCGCAGGGGTTACTTTTTGCCTCTTCTGATTTATATACTGATTTAGTATGATTCATGCCAAGAGGTTTTGTAATTCTATTTTCTATTTCTAACTCATAATCACCAGAATCAGAGGCAAGTGCCATAATATCTGCAGCAAGCATAAAGCCAGGATTATTGTAGCTAAAAATCTTTCCTTTTTTGCTGCTGTCATAAGGAACTAAATCGGAATTAAAAAGACCAAGATTGTCATTCTCAAATTTTGGAGTTGTAGTAGTAAAAAAACTCTTCTGTTCTAAACCGCTTCTATGGCTTAAAAGTTCTGCCATCGTTACATCTCCACATTCCTTTCCGATAATTGCCTCTTCATATTTTTCGATTTTACTCATTCTTTCGGAATATTCTTTTTTGGCTTTTGCTAAATTTTTTATAGTTTCATTTGGATCTTCTTCCACTATCAATAATCTTTCTTTCGCAGATTCTTTTGCTGTTTCTAACGCATCAAGCAAACTTGCTTCCATCTTTTTTTCACCAAATTTTCCATCAGCAGACATTAAAGCAGCAGTTGCGCCGCAGAATGATTTAGAAGTACTCATAATCCAACCTTCTATTTCCTTTTCTTGTGGTGAAGAATTGTTATCAGACTGTTGGATTATCGATAAATCATGAGGATATTTTGGATCTTTCATAATCAGATTTATTATTGAGATTGTGATAGTTTTTTAGCTGTAGAAATGGTGATTTATCTTTTTATAAAACTAAAACTTTTATTATCGCGCTATAAAAGCTTGTGGTTAGTTTTTTGATACGAAATTGGAGAGGTATTATTTGGCTTAAATGAGGGGAGGGTTTTGACTTCTTAAATCACCCGTCTGAACGCTTCGCGGTCATCCACCCTCTTTTTCAAAGAGGGCTAAAAGCGCGGTAAAGCCCTCTTTGAAAAAGAGGGTGGATCAATCGCGTCAGCGATTGAGACGGGTGATTTATCTAGGTAAATATTTTTACAACTTGCTAATCAAACTAGTAATATCAAGCATTCTCATCGAAAATGCCCATTCATTATCATACCAAGAAGCAACTTTAACAAAATTTCCACCCATAACTTTAGTTTGAGTTGTATCAAAGCAAGAGCTGTGAGTTGTATGGTTAAAATCAATTGAAACAAGTGGCTCATCAACAATTTGCAAAGCTCTAACCATATTACCTTTAACTGCATTTCTCATGGCATTATTTACTTCTTCAACTGTAGTTTCTCTTTTAGCGATGAAATTTAAATCAACCATTGAAACATTGGCTGTAGGCACGCGAATTGCGCCGCCGTCTAATTTACCTTTAAGTTCAGGTAAAACCAATCCAATTGCTTTGGCAGCACCAGTTGAAGTTGGAATCATTGACATGGCGCAAGCTCTGGCACGGCGTAAATCTTTGTGAGAATTATCAACTACATTTTGATCGTTAGTGTAAGCGTGAATTGTGGTCATAAAACCTTTTTCAATTCCAATTGTATCATTCAAAACTTTAACAACTGGCGCTAAGCAATTCGTGGTGCAAGAACCAACTGATATAACTTCGTCATCTTTATTTAAAGCTGAATCATTCACGCCATAAACAATAGTTTTGACATTGTCGCCTTTGGCAGGAGCTGAAATTACAACTTTTTTTGCACCAGCTTCAATATGTTGTTTTGCGTCTTTATAATCAGTAAAAGCTCCAGTGCATTCTAAAACTATATCAATTTTTAAATCTTTCCAAGGTAACTTTTTGGGATCTCTTTCAGCAAAAACTTGTACTTTTTTACCATCAACAATTAGACAATTTTCACCAACTTCAACAGTTTTAGAGAAGCGACCATGAATAGAATCGTATTTTAAAAGATGTTTGTGAGTTTCAAGTGGAGCAGGGCCATTGACCGCCACCAATTCAATATTTTGATATTCAGAATTTTCATAAAGTGCTCTTAAAACACATCTACCAATTCTTCCAAGTCCGTTGATTGCAACGCGAATAGTCATATAATTTATTTAGGAAATTTGTTAATGAGAAACCCTAGAATTGTAGTAGCTTAAAGCATTTCTAAAATCTTTCAGATTTATTTTTACGGTAATCTCTTTTTCAGAGGATTTAACATTAAAACGAAAGAATAAAAAATCACCATTTTTGATTTGGCGATAAAGATCGTTCTTTTTAGCGTCAATAAGCTTAATCAAGCCGAAATCATTAACATCAGCATTATCAGAAAGAATCAAATCATTTTGATCGATACGAATTTTTAAAAATGAACCAGTTTTAATTTGTGGAATTATAATAAAAAGCTGGTTAAAAAACTTTGCCCCTGATTTAATTGGGATTGGTTCAATTGTAATAACGGAGCTGCTATCAAAGAATTTTGTAGCAATTTTACAGTGAGAATTGTTCATCATGACATCAGTTTCGCAGTAAACTTTCCAATCTCCAAATTCTTCTTCATCTTTTTGTAGATCAATAATTTCCGCCATGGCAACATTAGTGGCAAGGTTGAAATTGAAGGGTAAAAGCAATGCTAGAAAGAATAAAAAAACTATAATTTTTTTCATATGTTAGTAGTTTACGCTTTATTGATTTCTTTATGTTTGATGGGAATGGTGAGCTTGTTTTTATTTAAAGATCATATCAGAAAAATATTAGCTCTGTCAATTTCTTACAGCAGCTTTTTATTTCTGATAATATTGTTATCTTTGCAAAGTAATAAGCAAAGTGAGGTTTTAACGATGGTGATTACAATATTAATAATATTCGCTATTAATCTATTGGTTGCTGCTGGGTTGGTTAGGAATGTGAGTAAAAAATATTAAAATTAAATCACCCGTCTCAATCACATCGCGATTGAGACGGGTGATTTAAATATTACATATCATCAAGCTTCAAGTGAACTACATTGCCACCAGGTCTTATTTCAGCCATTAGTTTTTTTCTCAGCTCAGCAGTAAAATTCTCTAATTCATCAAGAATTTTTAAAGCCGCAACAGCGTCTTCTGGAAGTTTGTTGGTATTAACTTGTTCTTTTATATTAGTATCTTGCATTGAGGAATTCCTTAAAGTTAAAAAAATAGAATTTAAAAACAGCGAACAACGACTTCTTTATACAGGGATTTTAGAATAGTGTCAAATTATTTCTTACAAATGATATTAATTTTCCTGTTCTTCACCAAATTCTAACAAAACTTTTTTCCAAATTTCATACTTTTCAAGTGGTAAATTACGAAGTGGACTGCAGAGCTCTACAGCTCTTCTAACATTATTAATAGTAATCTTGTAATTTGCCTCTTGGTCATATCTTTCAGTGTCCATTATCTCCTCTAAATCAGAATCAATAAAGCCATCATGAGTAACTTCAGCTGTTATAGTGATTCTAATTTTGTCATCTTTAGTACCGCTTTCAACAAGAGCTCTTTTATAGCATGCTTTTAACTGAGATTGAATATTAAACTTTTCTCTGAATGAAAGGTCGATATTTTCTAGATTATTAACAGATGTATCTTCCTTGTTATCTTTATTATCTTCTTCTTGTTTTGTTGGTTCCTTTTGCGGTTTTTGAGTTTCTATTGGCTTAGGTTTTTCTTCCTCTTTCTTTTTAGGTTCTTTTTTAACTTCTACTTCTTTTGGTTTTTCCTCTTTTTTCTTTTCAACAACTTCTTTTACAGGCTCTTTTTCTTTAGATTTTTCCTCTTTTTTTCTCTCGGTAATTTCTTTTGCAAGTTCTTCTATTTTCTCTTCTTGAACTTTTTTTACTTCTTCTTTTTTAATTTCGGGAAGAGGTTTATCTACCACCTCATTAGGATCTTTTTTCGGTTTTACTTTTTTTTGTTTCTTTACTGGGACTTCTTCTATTTTTTCGGTTTTGCTAGCATTTTTGGTGGCATCAATTTCTATCAAGCTTATTGAAATCTCATTAGTTTTTGGTTCAACAACAGTTTTTAAATTGAAGTTAGCGTAAATCAGTAAGATGAGTAAGAAGTGCAGAAACAGGGAGTAGAGGGTATTTCTAATCATCTATTCTATTGGGTTAATTTCAGTGACCAAAATTACTTGGCTGAAACCTGCCAAGTTAATATTTTTTACTACACTCATAACTCTGCCATAATCAAGTGCTTGATCGGCTTTAATATGTATTTTGCTATTTAGATCTTTTTTACTTAGCTCTAACAATCTTTCTGTTAAAGAGCTTAACTTTACTGATTCTTCTTCAATAAAAACTGTTCCGTCATTTTTAATAGAAACAGAAATTGGTTTTACTTCTTCAGCGGTTGGTTCTCCCGCACCTTTTGGTAAAGATACATCAATGCCGCTTGTCATCATTGGTGCGGCAATCATAAATATAATTAAAAGAACCAATAAAATATCAACAAATGGCGTGATATTTATGTCGCTAATAACTCGTCTTTTTTTATTACCTTTTTGAGAAGAGGAGCTGATACCCATTATTGTGGTAAGTTTTTATTTTTTATTATGAATAAGTTTTTAGAGAGAGGATTCGAAAAATTTAAGTCTCTTAGAGTAACTGTAACTATTTGATCTAAATCATTTTTAACTTCCATTTTTATAAATCTCAAAGGGTTGTTTGCGAATATTAAACTAAATTCCCCAGCTTCTTTGCGATTTTTTTTCATTAGAGAAACTTTAATTTGATCAGCAGATTTTTTTACATTGGTTATCTCAACATCTTTAGCTGAAAAAGATATATTTTGTCTGGTTAAAAATGATGCTGGAGTTGTGTTGGTACTGATGTGAGAAGTTTCTTCAAGTTCAACATCTTGATAGGCAAGAACTGCGCCATTAACTATGATTAAAATTTTTGGTTGAGCGAGATATTCTATTCTCATTTTTCCAGGGCGAGAAAGGAAAAAATTTCCTTCTATTATTTTTCCACCAGAAGATTCTTGAATGAATTTTGCTGATAAATCGTGAATATTGTTAAGATAAGTTTCTATTTGTGAGAGTTCTTTAGAATATTGTTCTAAGAAATTTATTTTTTCTGCTGCTAATGACTTTTCGTAGCTTGCAAAATAAAAAGCTACGCAAGTGATAATACACATTGCATAGCTGATTATGGTTTTTTTCATATATATAAGTTATTAATCAGACATTTATAATTCTTTTGAGTAATAAGCTTTTTTATCTAAAGTGCCTTCAGAACTGTCAACAATAAGAGTAATAGCACTGTCACCAGTAATATTAATAGTTGTTCTAACCATATCTAATACTCTGTCAACTCCAAGAATGATGCCAATTCCTTCGATTGGTAAACCAACTGAAGATAGAACCATGCCCATGAAAATTATTGAACCACTAGGAATTCCAGCTGCGCCGATTGAACCAAGTGTGCAAGTAAGAATAAGAACCATATATTCATGAAAGCCAAGTGGAATGCCATAAGCTTGTGAGAAGAATAGGGCGCAAATTCCAAGATAAATTGCAGTTCCATCCATGTTGATACATACACCAAGTGGCAATAAGAAATTAGAGTTTGTTTTTGAAACTCCCATTCTTTCTTGCAATTGAGTCATTGCGGTTGAAAGAGTTGCTTTACTACTACTTGTTGAAAAGGCGATTGATTGAGTTAACAAGATTTTACGATAAAATGGCATAGGTGACATTTTAGTAAAAATCAAAATCATTAAGCCAAATACAAAATATTGAAAAAGGCAGGCAGATAATACTACAAAAACTAGTTTAGCTAAAGATTGAAGAATTTCCAATCCTTGTGTACCAACGATCCAAGATATGTAACCAAATACACCTAAAGGAGCAAGTTTAATGATCATTTCAATCATTTTGAAAGATACTTGAGATGCTGAGTAAATAAATTCTTTTAATGGCTCAGCTTTTTTCCCAACAATATTAATGGTAATACCAGTAAAAATTGAGAAAACTATGATTTGTAGAAAGTTATCAGTAGCCATTGCATTGATAGGATTTGTTGGAATTAATCCTAGTAAGAAATCCATTACTGACGGAGGGGCTTTTGCTGCGATTGGCGCAACAACTCCAGCTGTTCCAAGTATGCCTTGAAGATCAACGCCAACACCAGGTTCAAAAAATGTGCCAGCTCCAAGTCCAAGGATAACTGCAAAAATTGCTGTCAATATATAAGCGCTAAAACCTTTTAAACCAACTCTAGTAAAATTACCTTCTCCGCTCATTGAGGTAATTCCTGAAAGTAAGGCGAAGAATATTAGTGGAACTATAACCATCTTAATCAAATTGATGAATACGGTACCGAAGATTTTAAGAACAGCAGCATCTTCCTTAAGAACAATACCAGCAACAATACCCAAAATTAGACCAATAATAACTTGCTGCCAAAGTTTCATAATTTTTAAATTTAAATATTAATAATGGAGATGTAGCGATCAGTGGTTTGGGTTTTTGTTAAAACTAAAGAAGAAAATCTGAGCTAAATGATTTCTAAAAAACCCGCGTGAAGGGTTAGAGAGTAGGTCACTAGACAATTCTTGGTCAAACGAGATCTAGATCAACTTACAGATGAGATTTTTTAATGTCAAGTTTACAGCTTTTTTATAATTTAAATTAAATATAGCTGCTTAAAAAAATATTTAATTTGTTGATGTAATTTATAAAAAAATTTTGTTTAATAATTTTTTAAATGACTTCTTCCGATTTATAAAAAGATTTTGACTTTTAAAAAAAAGGTCTAATTTTAGAAACCATCAAATGAAATAAAGCAATATCATTATCTTACCAAATTAAAATTAAATAAAATGAAAAAGTTTTTCTCTTATGCGTTTGTGGCTGTATCTTTCTTGATGTTTGCTGATGATTCATTATCTGCTACTAAATATGTAGCTATAGGAACTGGTAGCATTACTGGTGTATATTATCCTGCTGGAGGAGCAATATGCAGACTTATTAATAGGGGTAGAAAAGAGCATGGAATTAGATGTTCTGTTGAGTCTACTGGAGGATCAGTTTCAAATTTAAACGCTATTAGAAATGGTGGAATTGACTTTGGAATTGTGCAATCTGATTGGCAATATCATGCTTACAAAGGAACTGGATTTTTTGCAGATCAAAAACCATTTAAAGAATTAAGATCAGTTTTCTCTTTGTATACTGAAACTTTTACAATAGCTGTTTTAGAAAAATCTGGTATCAAAAAGATAGATGAGATTGTTGGTAAAAGAGTAAATTTTGGACCACAAGGCTCAGGAATGAACGCTACTATGGAAGTTTTGATGGAAGTTAAAGGTTGGACAAAAGCCAGTTTTGCAGCGGTAAATTATTTACAGCCAGCTGAGCAGCCCAAAGCTTTATGTGAAGGCAAAATTGATGTTATGATTTATGCAGCTGGAAATCCTAACGGTGTGTTGCAAGAAGCTGCCCAAACATGTAAGGTAAGAATTTTGAGTATTGATAGAGAAACTATAGATAAGTTAATCAAGTCTAATTCTTTTTATGCTCAAGCTGTAATTCCTGGTGGAGTTTATGCTGGAAATCCAAACAGCATTGAAACTTTTGGCGTGAAAGCTAGCGTGGTTACTTCAGAAAAAGCAAGTGTGGATGTTGTTTATAATATGACTAAAGCAGTGTTTGAGAATTTTGATAATTTGAAAACTTTACATCCAGTATTTTCATCTTTGAAAAAAGATTCTATGGTGAAAGAAGGAAATTCAAGTCCAATTCATCCTGGTGCTATGAAATATTTTAAAGAAGCTGGTCTTTTGAAAGAATAGTTTTGAATTAAAAATGGAGTTAAAAAAACCCGCTCTAACATAAAGTTAGGGCGGGTTTTTTTGTGGAAGTTTTTTATAGAAATAGAATAATAAATTTTAGTTTCATGGAGCCCGTACTTAGTACGCGGGGTCCATTTCTCTAAAGGATAATAAATTTATAAAGTTAAAAAACTCTTCTCCATCTTATCTAAAGCTTCTTTTACATGATCTGAAGTTATAATAAGTGGCGGTAAAATTCTTATTACATTTTCTCCTGCTGGTATTGTTAATAATCCGTTTTCAATGAATTTCTCAACCATTTTGGCATTATCAATTTTTTGATTAAATTTAATACCAAGCATCAAACCAACACCTCTTATTTCCACAATTATATCAGAAAATTTATTCTTCAAGTTTTCTAATCCAGTTTTTAATTCATTAGAAATTTTTCTAACATTTTCTAAAAAGTCTTTTTCCAACATAATATCCAAGACACTTTCTGCAACGGCCATAGCTAAAGGATTTCCGCCATAAGTTGTGCCATGAACACCAATAGTCATGCCTTTTGCTGCATCTTTTGTAGCAAGGCAAGCGCCCAAAGGAAAGCCGCCAGCTATGGCTTTGGCTGTGGCAACTATATCAGGTTTTATGCCGTAATAATCATGGGCAAAAAGATGACCAGTTCTTCCCATACCGCATTGCACTTCGTCAAAAGCTAATAATAGGTTTTTTTCATCAGCAAGTTGTCGCAATTCTTGTAAGAATTTTTTGTCAGAGACTCTAATGCCTTCTTCGCCTTGAATTGGCTCAATCAAAATGCCAGCAGTATTTTTATCAATTGCCTTTCTTACAGCTTCAATATTTCCAAATTCAACATTATCAAACCCCGGTAAGGCTGGTTCAAAGCCTTCTAAATATTTCTTTTTTGCTGCTGCAGAAATTGTAGCAATAGTGCGTCCATGAAATGCTCCGGTAAAAGTTATGATACGATATTTGTTCGTTTCTCCTTTAGTATAAAAATGTCTTCTAATCATTTTTATTGTGCATTCTAAGCTTTCGGCACCAGAGTTACAGAAAAAAACATAATCAGCAAAAGTGCTGTTAACTAATTTTTCAGCATAATTATTAAGCTCGTTCACATTATAAATATTTGAAACATGCCATAATTTATTTGCCTGTTTGGTGATTGCTTCAACCATTTTTGGATGGCAATGTCCAAGGGCATTCACAGCAATTCCAGCGCCAAAATCTAGATATTTTCTATCATCAGAAAAAAGATAAACTCCCTTACCGTGAGAGAAGGAAATATCAAATCTTTTGTGAACAGGAAGTAATTTAGAGCTAGTGGTCATTTATAATAAAATTTAAAAATTAAAGAAATCTGTAAAGACGCGTGCTTGATTATGATTAGAAAAATAAAAATAAAGAAATAATTACTATTAATTTACAATTTTTTTATTATTTTTCTTTCATCAGAATTTTTCAACTCACATATTATTCTTTATGATCTTTGATTCCATTGAAACCAAACAAAAGATTTTATCTCAATTTTTAGAGCTTGTTGAGTTTGATAGTTGGAGTGAAGAGACTCTTAAAAAAGCTATTAGAAATAGTAATATTGATGATAAATTTCAAAATTTGATTTTTGAAAATGGCTGTTTGGATTTAATTAAATTTTATATTGATCAGCAAAATATAAAATCATCCCAGTTAATTGAGAAAATTCCTGATTTTAAAAATTTAAAAATCAGAGATAAAATTAAAAAATCTCTTTATTCGCGTTTTGAAGTTGAGTTGGAAAATAAAATTGCTTTACAAAGATTGATAAATTTTTACTTAAATCCCAATAACTTTTTATCAATTAAATATGGTCCAAAACCTTTATTACAAAGTTTAAAAAGCTGTTATAAAATAGCTGATTCTATTTGGTATAACATTGGTGATAAATCAACTGATTTTAATTTTTACACTAAAAGAATTACACTATCTAAGATAATTCTGTGTAGCTTGTTTGTCTTTTTGAGAGATGATACCAGTGAATTTGAAAGAACTAAAAAGTTTATTGATATTCAAATTGAAAAGGTGATGAATTTTGAAAAGCGTAAAGCTAAAATCAAAGATATGTCTTTTAAAGTAAAAAGTGGTTTTCTGGAATTTATTTTAGATGAGAATGGATTACCAAAAAGTCCCAAGAAAATTTTAAAAAATTTACCATTCATTAGACTATTTAAATTTTAACCAACATGTCTGAAACCTTTAATTTATTTGATTTAGCCTTTTTTGGTTTTACCTTTATTTTTGCATTAATAGGCTTTTTTCGTGGCTTTGTACGGGAATTTTCCGCATTATTAATTTGGATAATTTCGATCGCGACATCTTATTTTATTTCGCCTTTTTTATCTGACTTATTGATGAGCTATTCTGATAGCAAGATGGCAATATATGCGGCATCACGAATTATTTTGTTTATTTTTGTATTTTTTGCTCTTTCATTTGCTACTTCTGATTATATCTCTGACTTAAAACAGAAGATACCAAGATCTTCCGATGCTTCTATCGGTGTGTTATTTGGAATTCTTAAATCTATTTTGATTTTTGCCATTATATACTCTGCTGTATACAACGCTTCTGTTGTCATGTCTCAAAAACAGGAAACTGAAGTAACACTGCCAGTTTGGATGGTTCAAGCTAAGAGTGGGTCTATTCTGAAAATACCAGCTTCAGAGCTTAATCCTTTGGTTAAAAAGTTTGTTAAAGCTGTTTCGGATAACCTTGACAGCTCTTCTTTAAAGCCAAAAAATCTTGATGATAAAATTGATCAAGTAATTGAAGAAGGTGATAAGAAGAGTGATGCTAAAAATGTAAAAGATGATGCAAATACAAAAGATGATGCGAATATAAAAAATGATGCAATTTTTGATTATGATGGATATAGCAAAAAAGATATTCAAAAAATGAATCGCTTGATCAATCTTCTTAACCAATAAACTCAAAACTATGTTCAGACTTACAGGAAAAAATGCCTTAATAACTGGTGCAACTGGCGGTATTGGAGCTGCAATTTCTAAAACATTAGCTAAACAAGGTGCTAAAGTAATTTTATCCTCAACTAAAGAAGATAGATTAAAAGAATTAGCTGCTGAAATTGGCGGAGATGTAAAATATTTATCTTGTAATTTAACAGATGCAGCTCAAGTAAATGATTTGTTTGATAAAGCCGAAGAGCTTGCTGGTGGGCAAATTGACATATTGGTTTGTAATGCGGGAATTACTAAAGATAATTTAGTTTTGCGTATGAAAGATGAAGATTTTGAACAGGTTTTGGATGTTAATCTTAAATCAACATTCATCCTAAATAGAAATGCTGTTAAAAAAATGATGCGCAGAAAATATGGTCGTATCATTAATATTGCTTCAGTTGTCGGAGTTACTGGCAATCCAGGACAGTGCAATTATGTTGCCTCAAAAGCTGGTATGATTGGCATGAGTAAATCAATGGCTTCTGAAGTTGCAACTCGCGGTATTACAATTAATTGTGTTGCTCCAGGTTTTATTCAAACTGCCATGACCGATGTTTTAACGCAGCAACAAAGAAATGGAATTTTAAGCCAAATTCCAATGGGTAAAATGGGTATTCCTGATGATATTGCTAAAAGTGTAGCTTTTTTAGCCAGTGAAGATGCTGGTTATATTACTGGGCAGACATTTCATGTTAATGGTGGAATGTTGATGGTGTAGCCTTTTCTTTACTTCTACTCTTGTGTTATTTTCATTTTCTATCTTGTCATCCCCACGAAGGCGGGGATCCAGAAAATATTAAAGATGAGACTGGATTCCAGTCTTCGCGGGAATGACAAGTGGAAAGAGGATGGCAGGTGGGTATGCTATAGCAAAAATGACAGAAAATTTAAATAAATAAAAATGCCAAATACACATAAAACAAAAGTTGCAATCATCGGTTCTGGGCCCGCGGGTTTCTCAGCGGCAATTTACGCAGCGCGCGCCAATTTGCAGCCAATTATGATCAACGGAATACAACCGGGTGGTCAGCTTACAATTACTACTGAAGTTGAAAATTATCCTGGATTTGCTGAGGCAATTCAGGGGCCATGGTTAATGGAGCAAATGGAAAAACAGGCGGTTCATGTTGGTACACAAATTTTACATGATCATATTGAGAAAGTTGATTTTTCTAATCGTCCTTTCAAATTAATTGGTGAATCTGGTGATATTTATGAAGCTGATTCAGTTGTTATTGCAACTGGTGCGCAGGCTAAATGGTTGGGTTTGGAATCAGAAAAAAAGTTTCAAGGTTTTGGTGTCTCGGGATGCGCAACTTGTGATGGATTCTTTTTCAAAAAGAAAGAAGTAATTGTGATGGGCGGCGGAAATAGTGCTGTGGAAGAGGCTTTGTATTTAACTAATCATGCATCAAAAGTTTATGTGGTGCATCGTCGTGATAAATTTAAAGCAGAAAAAATTTTACAAGACCGTCTTTTTGCTAATCCAAAAATTGAAGTAATTTGGAATCATGCTTTAGAAGAAGTTTTGGGAAGTGAAAATCCAAAAACTGTTACGGGCGCAAGGCTTAAAAATACTGTTGATGGTTCTATTCGTGAAATGAAAATTGATGGAATTTTTATAGCAATTGGTCATAAGCCAAATTCTGACTTATTCAAAAATACTGGAATTGAGATTGATGAAGAAGGTTATATAGTTACCAAGCCAAATAGCACCGCAACTGCTATTGCAGGGGTTTATGCTGCTGGTGATATTCAAGATAAGATTTATCGTCAAGCAGTTACTGCGGCTGGTACTGGCTGTATGGCAGCTTTGGAAATTGAGAAATTTTTGGCGCATTAATTTTTAGTTTGTGCCTCGCGTTCTACTTCCCATAACCCCTCCTTATCAAGGGGGGGATAAAGAGGTCAAGTTCCCCTTCTTGTTAAGGAGGGGTTAGGGGAGGTACTTGTCACATAATCGATTTATTAATTACTACTCACATGACAAACACACTCAAATTAACAATCGAAAAAAACGGCGTAGCAAATTTAATATTCGATATGCCAAATGAAAAAGTTAACAAACTTTCAGCTCCAGTCTTAGCTGAGTTAGAAAAAGCTATAAATGTCATTGATGGTAATAAGGCAATTCGTGTTTTAATTATTACCAGCCACAAAAAAGACATCTTCATTGCTGGCGCTGACATTAATGAAATCAAAGAAATTCGTAATGCAAAAGATGCTCTTGCCAAAGTTTCTCGTGGTCAAAATATTTTAACGAAAATTTCTCAATTAAAAATTCCTACAATTGCTGTAATTAATGGCGCTTGTTTAGGTGGTGGTTTGGAATTGGCTTTGGCTTGTAAATATCGTTTTGCTGTTACTAATCCAAAAACTTCTTTAGGCTTGCCAGAAGTTAATCTTGGTATCATTCCGGGTTTTGGTGGAACGCAAAGATTGCCAGCTTTGGTTGGTTTGCCAGAATCTCTAAAAATTATTTTAGCTGGAAAGTCAGTTGATGCTAAAAAGGCTTTAAAAATTGGCTTGGTTGATGACCTTATTCGTGAAGAATTTTTAGAAGAAAAGTTGGGTGATTTTGTAACTGAAATTTTAACAAAAGGTGAGGGCAATACTTATTTACTAAGTCGCAAGCAGGCCAAGAAAAAGCGTTTTATTTTTGAATCGATTTTCTTTGGAAAATTTATCATCGTCACTTTGGCAAAAAAAGATTTAATGGAAAAGACCAAAGGGCAATATCCAGCGCCTCTGTACGCTTTGGAAGTAATTAAAAGAACTTATGGTAAATCAAATGTTAAAAAAGGTTTAGCAGTTGAATTAGAAGCTTTTTGCGAATTGGCTATTAGCGATATTTCAAAAAATTTAATTGAAATTTTCTTTATTAGTGAAGAGTTAAAAAAAGATTCTGGTATTGAAAAAGATGTAGAAGTTAAGGACATAAAAAATGCTGCTTTAATTGGCGCTGGTGTTATGGGTGGCGGAATTGCTTGGTTATTTAGTAATTATGATATTGAGATTCGAGTGAAAGATATTGCTCAAAATGCTATCTCTTTGGGCTATCAACAGGTTGTTAAAATTTATAATCAGCTGAAAAAAATTAGAAAATATACTGAATCGCAAGTAAATTTAAAAATTGCTAAAATTAGCACTGGCGTTGATTATACGGCTTTTGATAAAGCTGATATTGTAATTGAAGCTGTTGTAGAAAATATGAATGTTAAGAAAAAGATTTTAGCTGAAGCCGAAAGCAAAGTTGCTGATAATACAATTATTGCTTCCAATACTTCTTCTTTATCAATTTCAGAAATGGCAAAAGATTTACAAAGACCAGAAAGATTTGCTGGTATGCATTTCTTTAATCCTGTGAATCGTATGCCTTTGGTTGAGGTTATTCGTGGCGAAAAAACTAATGACAAAGCTATTGCTACAATTGTTAAGCTTTCTAAAAAACTTGGCAAAACTCCAGTTGTTGTTAAAGATGTTCCAGGGTTTTTGGTGAATAGAATTTTACTTCCTTACATGAATGAAGCTTCTTATTTGCTGCAAGAAGGCGCTAATATTTCTCGTATAGATCATTTAATAGAAACATTTGGTATGCCGATGGGACCTTTTGTTTTGGCGGATGTAGTTGGTATTGATGTTGGTGTAAAAGTTGCTCACAGCCTTTATGAAGGTTACGGAGAGCGCATGAGAGTGGCTGATATTTTAGACAAAATTTATAATGATCATAAAGAATTGTTGGGAAAAAAGGTTGGTAAAGGTTTTTATTCTTATAATTCAGATGAAAGAATTAAACCAATGTTGAATGGTAAAGTTACTGAAATTATTACTGATTTAAGAAAAGAAAAATTAATTGCCAAAAAAGCTTTTTCTGATTCTGAAATTGTTGATCGCTGTATTTTAACTATGGTTAATGAAGCCGCAAAATGTTTGGAAGAAGGCGTAGTTAAAAATGCTCGTTATCTTGATATGGCAATGATTATGGGAACTGGATTTCCTGCTTTCCGTGGTGGAGTTTTGCGTTATGCTGATTCTGTTGGTATCAAGAAAGTTGTGGTTAGATTGCAAGAATTTAATAAAAAATGTGGCGCAAGATTTGAAGTTAGTAAGTTATTAATTGAGATGGCTGATAAAAATCAGAAATTTTATTCATAATGAAAATTCTTGGTGTTGACCCAGGGCTTACTAAAACTGGTTTGGGAATAATAGAAGTAAAAAATAATAACTTCTTTTTTATTGCTTGCGAAACCATTTACACCAACGCTTCAGATCCTTTAGTTACAAGGCTAAGCCATCTTCACAAATCTTTATTTGAGTTCGTGCAAATTCATCAGCCAGATGAATCGGCAATTGAAGAAACTTTTATTAACAGCAATCCAACTTCTTCATTAAAGCTTGGTCACGCCAGAGGAAGCTTAATTTTGAGTCTTGGATTATGTGGTTTAAATGTTGCGGAATATTCTACAACTGCGGTTAAAAAAGCGGTTGTTGGAGTTGGTAGGGCGGATAAAAATCAAATTATGACAATGGTAAAAATTCTTTTACCTAAGGCGACTTTTAAAACTGAAGATGAGGCAGACGCTTTAGCGGTAGCAATATGCCACAATAATAATAAGAGCTTTAATAATTTTAAATAAATTAGTTAAATAAAGGTTTGGATGGAATTAATAGTTCTATTGTAGATTCTTAAATTGAATTTCTTTTAAGTTTTTTAATTAGCTTTATCTTATACAATTTTAACCTGAAAACACCCATTTTCTTCTGCAAAATTCTTGCATAAATTGCTCGGCAAGCAACGCTTTATCACCTGATACAGCTTATGCTTTTCGTCGCAATTTCTGCTCATAATTTTTTTGAAGAAAATGGGTGTTTTCAGGTTAAAATGGTATTACTTACTAGGAATTTAAAAATTTTCTAAGAAAAATTGAACGCCAAATCATTAAATCAAATCCAGTCTACGGCGCCAAAGCCATGAAAAAAGATTATTGCAGGGTAAAAAGCTGCGCTATGGCCAATGCCAAAATAGATGTAATCTTAAACGCCCGGACACTTCAAAGCTATTGGGCTTAAGAGATAAAGCGATTTTATCGATATTATTGTGATAATATTTTGTGATTTTTCTTTAATCAGCAAGATTAGCTTATACCAATTATCACAATTAAATATACATTTGAGCGAAAGATTTTTGAGGATAAAATTTAGAAGAAAAACCGCCTGTATCAGGATATACGGAAGGTTTTTTTCTAAATTTTAGACCAAAAAGATGAAGCTCAAATGTATAGTTAGTTCATCCTAAAATACCCCTTAACCCCAATAAACACTTGACTCCAAACCAGTTTTAACCTAAATTTATTTGCAAGAAAT
>Ga0214921_10000297_pt1 | contig 98122 bp, 94 predicted proteins | sample LL1505_MetaG_FD_177992 | JGI IMG/M metagenome (GOLD analysis project Ga0214921, IMG submission 177992) | Freshwater microbial communities from Lake Lanier, Atlanta, Georgia, United States - LL-1505 | ecosystem: Environmental > Aquatic > Freshwater > Lake | place: USA: Georgia | collected... | reverse complement strand
TAGGCCTAGTATTCATAGGCATCGTGGTGGTAGGCATCGTGGTGGTAGGCATCGTGGTGGTAGGCATCGTAGTGGTAGGCATCGTGGTGGTGGGCATGGTAGCCCCAGACACTTGGCCACCGACCTGGGTTGTCGGAGGGGTAACTTGACATTTTGTAGAGAGATCTTGAATACTACTATTAAGTTCTGTTAAGCTCTTTAAAATATTCGTATATGACGGCAGTGGTTGCGCTGGAGTTTTGGGTTGCGGATAATATGCGGGATTCGGAACACCACCCACCATACCTTTGTTTGGGTTAATCATTCTATCTAATATCCCTATTTAAAATTTCCACAGCTCGGCCAGCACACTCTCGGTGCGCGTCCCATCCCCTGCAGGTTTCGTCGGCCTCTGAATCCCGTCCAAAAAGGAATCAGGCGGCTGATATTCCGCAGCCGATTTGGGAGGCGCCGCCCCTCCGCCGATTCGTGACAAATCAGGCGCAAAGGTAATCTTGCTCGTGCCCGAACCTGAACCGCCTGTTCCCCTCTTGCCACCAGCCCCTTTTTTGCTCGAATTCGCAGGAGGTGCCGGCGGCTTCATGGCCTGTGTGATAGGATTCTGCTCGCGCATATATTCCTGCTCATAATGCCCCCAGGAAATATACAGCAGATTCGGGTAAGTAAATCGCACCATAAATCCCCCCGTGCGCAGCTGATGCACTATATACACGATACAATCCTGCAGATCGATCGCGGGCAGCCCGAGAATAAAGGGCGGCACCGTGTAAAGCAAATAGCTCGGATTTCCAGGCAGCTCTGACGTCGTCCGAATGCGAACCTGAATCTGGTTCAAAATCTGGTTGTAGGAGCGGAGGCGGGCGCGGTCACGCTGCACCCTCTTTTCGAACAGATTGCGCGGCTCTAGCTTCGGTGTCTCGTCTCTTCCGGACATACTCTTGTTAGGAGCAGAGTTTCTGTTCCCGACGGAAAGACGAGACCCCGTTAATACCTTAACGCCGCCACCCTTTCAGTCTAGTAGAGATGATTATCCCCCCATACCGAATAACTCTGAGCGGGGGAGGTCTCAAAGGGATCGCCCACATCGGCGCGCTGGAAGTGCTCGCGGAGCACAAACTTCTCGGGGCCGTGCGCGAGTATATAGGAATCAGCGCGGGAGCCCTATGCACATTCTGCCTCTGCATTGGCTGCTCGCTGACGGAACTCCGGATGATTATATCCCTCCTCGACTTTGGAAAGATTCGAGATCTGGAGCCTGAAACCATTTTGAGCTTTCCGGATACATTCGGCTTTGACACCGGCGCGAATCTGGAGAAGCTGCTCATGGTTATTCTGCGGGCGCGGAGGATAGATCCCCACATTACATTTGCGCAACTGGATGCGCTAAAACTCGGCCCACGCCTTAGGGTGATTGCGACAAATATGAATACATGTATGCCAGAGGATTTCGGCGTGCAGACAACTCCCGACGCGGAGGTCATCATGGCCGTTCGTGCCTCGATGTCTATTCCGCTCTATTTTGCGCCGGTGCGCGATCCGGCGACGGGCCATTTGTATGTGGATGGCGGCGTGATCTGTTCGTCGCCGTTCAAGTTTCTTACGGCGGAGGAGCGGCGTCACACACTTTCCTTAACGTTTGGAGAGGATCACAAGCCGCGGGACGATATTCCTACGCTACCGGATTTTCTGTATCAGCTGTATTTCACGACCGATTATCGGTCAAATCGGTCTTTGACCTCGCGGTGGAAACCGAATATTCTGGAGATTCAGTGCGGAAAGATGAATGTTGTTATGTTCGAGGCGACACAGGAGCGAAAAATGGAGCTGATGGACGCGGGTCGGAAGGCCGCGGAAGAATTTCTTCTGGGCACGAGTCGCCAGCCACCGGCCAGAAGATTTTCGGTCGGCTAAGTAGAATACAAATGGCTCGTCGTGGTGCAGCAAGTCGCAAGGCAGGCAAGGGCAAGAAGGCAATGAAGGGCGGCAAGCGCAGCACTCGTAAGGGAACCCCCTGGACTGCGTTCGTGAAGAAGATTCACATGGAGCTGAAGAGGAAGAACCCTAGTGCGTCTCTGGGTGATGCCATGAAGGCCGCCAGCAAGCGCAAGAGCGAGATGTAAGCGCCTATATCGTAAGAGCACGGGATTTTGTAAATCCGCAACTCTTATGCAGTTGAGTCCTTGGCGCCGAGCTTCTCATTAATGAACTGGAGGAAGCCATCGACCTTGCGCTCACCCTGGTATTCCACGATGCCGCCATCGACCGTCTCCAGTAAAAAGGTGGGGAAGCCCTTGACTGGCTTGCCTTTTGCCTCCTCGGGGTTCTTTGCGGCGTCAATCATGCGCACCTTGCAGCTAGTGGAGCCGACCTGGATGTCACCCTGATTCACGAACTCGGTGAAGGCGGGCTTGATCGTCTGGCAGTGAGGGCACCAGTCGGCGTAATACATGGTGAAGGTGTTGCCGCCTGGCGCCGGGTTCTGGAAACCCTGCAGACCGAATCCGTGGGTCCTGCCGAGAACGGCTAAGACTATGAGGGTTATGATCGCCACGACAAGCAGGCCAAGTAAAATAAGCTTCCAGTTGATATTGTACATCTAGATGATTGCCCGAATTTTTATACGGGGATTTACACGCTAGACCTTCCCCTTGATCTCGAGGCAGAGGAGGGTGGTATCATTCACGTCCTTCCAGGTCATTCGGGAGGTGAATGATCCGGACATCGTTGAGGGCCAGTTGCTCTTCGTGTCGTTGATATAGTAGCCTGGGCCGAGAGGGCAAGGGATATTGTAGCAGAGTGACTCGACAGTGGGCTGGAAAGGAATGTAATTGAATGTGATTGCATAGGTTGCAGTGCCGTCCATGATATCCACACCGTCGGGGACGGAATACTCGAGATGGAGATTTACGGACTCGCCTGGGAGAGGAGCGACGGGAACCAGACTGGCGGACTCGAACTTGAAGAGGGAGATGCCTGGCGCACAGTCCTTCACGGTCGCCATGGCGGAGAAGAGAGCAAGAGCGGTTCCTCTAAGAATACCGTAGGATGCCATGATGTGCTGGTGTGGGGGCAGGCTGCGGGCGGCAATTTTTCCAAGCGGCAGCGAGCAGCAAGCGGCCAGGGGGCAACCTAAGCTCCCCACTCTGTATCAATATAGATACGCCATGCTCGTCTTTCGCAATGGCACTTGGACAGATATTCCTATTACATTCACGGACCCCGCCTTTTCTACGGCCGCCAAGCGCCGCTTTGCGGCCATTGTTGCCACGCAGACTGCAAAAGGGACTTCTGTTGAGGCGGCGACAGCAGCAGCAGAGAAGGCCATATATCTAGAAATGTATCCTGATCTAAGGATCTCTCGGGAAGAGCATAACTCCCCAAAGGACTAAAAAGAAGAGCGCGGTGTGCAGAAAGAAGCCGGTGGCGGTCGGGCAGCCGCCTCCATCGGAGATGTGTAGTAACCACCCAAATACCTTTTGTGTCATCTTAAAGGTCTCTGGGTTGGCAATCAGGAAGAAAATCAGTGTGGAGTAGAAGGCATATTTTGCTTTCAACGTTATGTTTGGAGGCGAGTAAGACTTATCGGGCATCTATTGAACATGTCGGTAATTCTACTGCGAGTTATACGTCACGGAGTATTAAGCTTCTGCTGTTCCGATATCTTCTTGAATGGGTGCTGCGACTTCCGCTACAGGTTCGGCGGATTCTCCTGCTCCAGAAGCTTCAGGCGCAGCTTCAGGAGCAGCCTCTGGAACGGCTTCTGGCGCAGCTTCAGGCGCATCTTCAGTAGCATCTTCAGGAGCAGCTTCAGGCGCAGCTTGAGAAGCCTGAGGAGCAGGTGGGGGATATTCACCGGTATCTGCAGTTCCAAGTTGTTCCGCAGTATCTTCTGGGACTATGCCATCTGCAGTTCCAACATCTTCAGGCGCCTCTGCAATAGTATCTGGCACAGCTTCTGGCATAGTTTCTGCCACAGTATCACAGTCCGTCCCCTCCAATACATCTTCGATTTCTATAAGATAATCACGGCCGAGAAGCACAAAGAGGAGATACAGTGAGCGATAGTTGAAAACAATCTGTGGAGCAGAATCAGGCAGTTGTATAGTAATATCCGTCGAAGGCGTCACAACAATCCCATCAGGAAATGTCTCATTCTCCATGCACTCCTCGATAACGCTCAGTATATTAAGCGCCTGTTCGTCCAATGACCCCACAGGAATCACAGGATCCGTATCAGCGAGCTGCATAACACGAAATGCCACACTCATAATACTGTAAATAATATGCTGGATCTGTTCGCCAGGTGTGAAAATAATGTCTTCAGATCCTTGCAGGTCCTCCAAGATATTTTCTATAATGGCATTCAGCGTTTCCATAGCGTCCTGCGCTCCTTCAGGATTTGTCTGATTTTGCAGAAATATAGAATCAACTTTCTCGCCAATAAACTTGTTGAGCGCGCAGATATATACATCCGTATTGGGTTCAGAAGTATCAGAGGCAGCGAGTTTTGCGAACAAACTCCTCAAGCCTTCTGGAGCCCCCTCAGTAATGGCCTCCACAGTTTCAGGACCACCTCCGCCCATTTGGCTAATGAACTCTTTGGCCTGCTTCAATCCTACCGGATTTGAATCTGGATTACTTTTTTCATAGTCAGCTATGAACTGCTCCAAGAGAATCTTAAGTTGATTATTTTGTTCTTTGAGTATAGCTTCTTTTGCCGCAAGTATCTGTATATCGGATTCATCGGGGCAATCTTCTGTTTTCTGGAGTTTCAACTGACGGAGAAGGATTTTGAAACGACCGAGCCTCTCCAAAAGGCTGACAAGAATGATACTATCCGCATCGGCCAGTTGATCTTCTTTATTGCTGGCTGCCTTTTGGCGAGTAATAACCAGGATTTCATCGCGGAGTGTTTTGAAGCGATTCTCTATTCCGCTAATGACCAGATCTGTAATAATACCTCCATGAGGGGCACAGTTTGGCTTAAGAGGATTATAGATATCAACATCTTCAGCAAAGAACTGACTGAAGGCCTTTTTTGCAGTGTTAAGTTGCTCTTCTCTGCCCTCGCCGAATTTGGCCAGTTCCTCTGGAAAATATTTCTGGCTGAATGATACTACTGATGTGTAGGGTTCGATATCATTTGTTTCTTCCAGAATCACTGTTTCGCCTGCGATAATGATTTCACCAGTGAGAGCACCTCTCAAATAGGAGGATTTTGCGGCCGCGAAAGCGATAGCGGCTTGTGACAGACCCCCTTTTACGGATGATCCGATTCCACTGAGACTTGGCATACCTGGAAGCCTGGGTAGTCCTGGAAGCCCTGGCAGACCTGGCAGTCCTGGAAGCTTGGGCAGACCTGGCAGGCCTGGCAGCTTAGGCAGCTTAGGCAGACTGAATTTGGGAAGTTTCGGCGCACCGAAACTGGGAAAACTCGGTAACCAGCTACCGGATTTTGATCCAGCGGCTCCAGGGCTTCCTGCCATCGCAGAGGCCAGAGCTGTCTTTAGCGCACTCACCTCTTTTGTGCCCTTTGTTACTGCAGCCTCGCTCGTGGCAAGTTGCTTCTTTAGAGAGGCGACCTTCTTGCTCAACTCTGCCTTTAAGCTACTGCCATTCGGTGCAGCCGCCTCCTGTGCCACTGCTGAAGCCAGAGCTGCTCTCAGCGCAGCCGCCTCTGCTTCGCTACCTGCGGTAGCCGCCTCACTCGTGGCCAACTGATTCTGCAGAGAGGCAACCTGCTGTCCTGCACTCCCAGACCTCCCTGATATACTCGGAAAAGACCATCCACTCGCGGTTGCGACTCCCAGTCCTGCCCAAGCCACGCTCGGAGCTCCACCAGGCCCTCCTGCAACCGACGTTCCTATTTGCATTCCTTTAGCGTCGGTTAGTGCTCTGGCAAACGGGCCCTTTTTTCCCTTACTGGTAGCCATCCTCTACTGAATATGGTGGAAAGTCTTTATAGCCTAAACGTCTAACGCGTCTCTATGGTAGAGATGTCAGACAGTGCCGCCCCAAAGATCTGTAATCCATGGAACGCCAAGAATAAGATCATTCCAGATAAGGAAATTGCTCGTATTCTTACTACCTACGGCGTGAAGCGCCAATTCCAGAATCTCGCCCTCTTCAGACAGGCATGTGTCCATACGAGTTATGTGGATAAGTCGGACGTCTGGGCAAAGCAGGAGGAGCCGATGGTTCTAGCAGACCGCTCACCGAATTGCCTGCCACTTCAAGGGGCAGACAATGAGGAGCTTGAATATGCCGGCGACGGTATTTTGAGCGCCGTGGCGGCCACGTATTTGAAGGAGCGCTTCTCGGGACAGGGAGAGGGATTTATGACGAATCTGCGAACGGAGATTGTGAATAATGACCGGCTGGGCGAACTGGCGAAGAAGGTCGGATTCTCTCCGTGGCTGATCATCAGCCGTCATGTTGAGGAGGTCTGTGACGGGCGCCAGAACTTGCGTCTGCTCGGGAGTATGTTCGAGGCGTGGCTGGGCGCGCTGTATTATTCGGCAGGAAAGGGGGGTGCAGGATTCGAGGCTGTGCAGACCTTTGTCACGAATGTTATGGAGCAGCACATCTATTTTGTAGAGCTCATTACGAAGAACACTAACTATAAGGATCAGCTGCTCCGTTGGTTCCAGGCGGAGTATCATCAGCCACCCCGTTACAAGGTTGTGCATGAGGAGGGGCCGTCGCACGATCGGATCTTCACAATGGGTGTTCTGTCACCTGAAGGGGCGGTTATTGCGACGGCGCTGGCGAGAAATAAGAAGGAGGCGGAGCAAAGTGCGAGCCGGTTGGCACTTGAGGTGCTCACGAAAAAGAAGTAGGGTGCCGCTTCGCGTCTAAGGGCTCTACATAGGATAATCGCTTCTCCCTTTAGAGATGAGCGAAGCTCCTAAGAAGCGTGGCTTTACCTTCAAATCAAAAGTCGGACAAAAGGCCCCCGAGGCATTAATAGAATTGCCTACACCTCAGGAGGCTGCTCTCACTATAAAGCCTACCGCTGTGGCTCGCGAAATGTTCGGGAAACCGGCAAAAGCAAAGGCGAAGGCGAATACGAAGCCGAATGCGAAGGCTGCAGCGGCTAAACCGAAGCCAGAAGAGCTTGCAAAGGCGAAAGCAGCCCCTGAGGAGGCCGCTCCTGAAGAAGCCAAAGAGGCCGAAGCCGCTGACGCTCAAGCCGCTGACACTCAAGCTGCTGACGCTGAAGCCGCTGACGCTGAAGCCGCTGAAGCCGAGCCCATCGGAGGCCTCACGAGCGATCTCAGAGAAATGGCCGATCTCATCGAACAGGAAGAAAGCCGCGATCTCTACAACAGCCAGGTCCCTACGGCCTACGTCCCCCAAACACGCCGTGGCTTCGCCGACTTCATCAAAGTCACCTACAAAACGTTCGAGCTGCCCGATGGCCCGATCCCAGAATCCGACAAATATTACCCCTACCAGAAATTCGTCCGCGACTACATGCGCAAGGAATCTCCCTATCGCGGCCTTCTCGTCTATCACGGTCTCGGTTCAGGAAAGACCTGCACAGCCATCGCCGCCGCCGAGGCCCTGTTCGCATCCGCCAAAAAGAAGATCATTGTCATGTCCCCCTTCTCGCTCAAAAAGAACTTTCTGCGCGAAGTCAGCAAGTGCGGCTTCAGACATTTCCAGCTGAATAACTTCTGGACATCTCTCGATCCCGCTGACGCCACCACGGCCCTCTTTGCGAACCAGATTCTCGGCCTCTCAGGCAAGTATCTCAAAACTGCAAAACACGTCTGGGTCCCCGATTTCAGGAAGGACCAGACAGAATCCAACTACAAGAATCTGTCGCCCGAGGACCGCGAGGAAATCCGTAAGCAGATTTTGTCGATTCTGGAGTGGCACCCCGAGAAGAATCCCACCGGTCGTATCCGATTCATTTCCTACAACGGTATATCCGCCAAAAAGCTGATGGCTATGGCCTGCGATGACTCGCCCAATAAGTTCTTTGACGACGCCGTGATCGTAGTGGATGAGGTGCATAATCTTATCCGTAACATCCAGGGCAAGATTGAGCCCTATTTAGTGAAGGAGAAGCCGGGTATGAAGAAGTCCAGACGCACCATTCCTGTAGAGGAGATCACGCCTGGGCGCTGGCGCCCGAATGCGACTTTATGTGCCTCGCAGACCAAACTCTACACGCGCGGCTATCTCTTCTATCGTCTTCTTCTGGATGCCCGCAACAGCAAAATCATCGGACTGAGTGGAACACCTCTGATCAACTTTCCAGAGGAGCTCGGAATCCTCGCGAATGTTCTCCATGGCTACATAACAATCGTAGAGGGCCTTATCCAGCAGAGTGGCGCGGCGGTCATCAAGGCAGCGGAGGAGACTGCCCTCGGCCATCCCTTTACAGATTTCGTCCGCGTAAAGTCGGACCCTGCCGGTGGCGGGACGCGTGTCACATTTACTCTTCTGCCACCGGGTATCCAGAAAATCGCCAATGATACCGGTGTTGAGCGCATCGCCCCCGAGGAGCCCATTCCCAGCTTTGAAGAAATCATAGAGAGTGTGAAAAAGACATTTATAGAGGCAGGGATGGAAATGAAGGATGTGAAGTCCCGCTCGGAGGCCCTACTGCCGCCCTTCGGAGATGACTTCAAGGAGAACTTCGCCCCGAATGGCCAGACTCTGACCAATAAGACCGTTCTCATAACGCGCCTCACAGGCCTCGTGTCATTCTATAAAGGTTCCCGTCTGGAGCTGATGCCGAGGGTGAAGTCCGACGAGGTCGTGCGTGTTCCTTTCAGTCTGTATGCACAGAAGGCGTATTCATTCAAGCGCAGCACGGAGCTGAAAAAGGAGATGGAGGCAAAGCCGGGGCAGACTGTGGATGCAGTCTGGGCACAGATCTATGAGCTGGGAGATTCGGGGGCGGCGAATAATTACAAAATGGGATCGCGCCAGGCGTGCAACTTTGCCTTTCCTCCTGAGGTTACACGCCCGAGTCCAAATGCGAAGGAGGCGGAGGAGGAGGCGGAGGATGGACTTGTGGAGGGCGAGCTCTTAACACTCGCTCCAGAGGCGGATGCCGAGCAGGTTCCTGGCGAAGTGGAGCAGGAATTTCCGGAGTTGGAGGATGAGCGGGGGGAAGAGCTTGAAGCCGAACAGGATGCGGAGGAGGCTGTGGAAGTGGCGGAACATGCGGCGGAAGCTGAAGCGGCAGATGCGGAAGCCGAGGCAACCCAGAAAGGCGGAGCAAAAACAATCGCCCAGATCCGTGAAGAGAAGTTTGCGGCAGATTGCAAGGCCGGCACAAAGGCCGGCGAGAAATACAAGGACGCCTGTGCCCGTGCCAAGAAATGTCTGGCAACTGTGGCAAAGGCCCGGATGACTTTGGCAGCAGAAGATGGTCTGGCGAACTACTCTGCAAAATACGCGGCAATGCTAAAAAGGATCGCCGCCGCTCCTGGCTCCTCCCTCATCTACAGTCAGTTTCTAGACATGGAAGGCGTCGGCATTTTCCGTGTGGCCATGGACGTGAATGGCTATGCCCCTATTGAGATTGAGCTTGTCGGCGGATCCGTCCAATTCTCCAGAGCAACGGAGGAATCTCTCAGGAAGGGTCCAGGTGCCCAGCCGCGCTATCTCACTTTCTCTGGTGGCGAGAAGCCCGAAGTCCGCGCAGCAGCCCTCAGCATTTTCAATGCCCAGTTTTCCGATCTGCCCGATGGTATGAACGTCATTCTGAAGGAGGCGGGTTACACTGATAATAAGGTCGGTGAGCTGTGCCGTGTATTCTGTATTACCTCCGCCGGCGCAGAAGGTCTATCTTTACGCAATGTGCGTGCGGTGCATATCATGGAGCCCTATTGGAACGAAGTGCGTCTCAGGCAGGTGAAGGGTCGTGCAATCCGTATCGGCAGCCACTTGGACTTGCCAGAGGACCAGCGCGATGTGAGTATTTACACCTATGTATCATGCTTTGCGGATGATGCCCAGCTCAATCGTGACCCGGAATATCGTATCGACCAGACCATTCTGCAGCATGACGGTATTGACGCCAAAAAGGCGATAGATGCCGGTCTGAAGCTGCTGCCAGGAATGACGAGCTATGTCCTTACGACGGATGAAATGATCTACACGATTTCTGAGAGAAAACGAAAGATTATTGAGGCGCTGGAGTCGGTCATGAAATCCGCGGCGGTGGATTGCGAGCTCAACTACAAGCAGAACAAGGACGGCTCATTCAGATGTCTTCCTTTGAAGGGGTCTATCGGGGATTTCATCTACAATCCTGTGCTGAGGGAGGACATTCTGGAGGCGAGCAGACTGGAAATGGCTCCTGCGTCGGCCAGGCCTGCGGCTGTTGCGGAGGGCCCACCCAAGCCGAAGGATATTTTCAAGAAACTGAAGGGGACCGTCTATCGTTTGAGGCCGATCACGGATGCGAGCGACAAGACCATAGGGTTCGATCTATATGAGGCGGACCAGGCGGAGCCGGCCAAGAAAATCCCAGAGAAGAAGGTCGGAACGGCGGGGGCGACGGCCGAGGGGGCGCCTGGGCCTCCTGTGAAGTTTCTGTAGAGCACGCTTGCTAAGCCGGCAGCGACGTCACGAGCCGCGCATTGCAAGTCCCCTGTTCAGCGAGCGGGGGGTCCGCCCACAAGGCCTTTCCACCGTTAATCATCAGCTGGTAATTCATTTCCCAGTCGATGATTTCGCGGAAGGGCAGAAAAGTCCGATTTAACCGGCGCATATATTCTGTGGTGAATAGCATAGAATCTGTGCATCGAAAGACCCATTGGTGGGGCGGCTGATAGGCCTTGGAATCAGCGTAATAGGAGGCTGGAATCCCAGGAGGCCGTGTTCCCACGCCTTCTCCGAGGCTGATATAGTCCCATGGACGCCCCGCCGCATCCGCCAGGAGGGCGTTCAGGCGAGGCACGAAATCGGCGCGCAGCCAGACATCGGATTCCAGAGTTATGACGAGACCTTCTGTCCCCTCTGCAGCCGCCTGTATGGCCGCGGCGAAATTCATGCCGAGACTGATTTCTCCGCGCGACAGATTGGAACCCTTGAAAGTGAATGTAGGAACGTGGCGCTTCTGATAGGGCTGATACGCCGCAAAGATCTGCTCGGGCGTCAGCTCAGAACCCCAGGTGGGCGCACAGATTTTCATACGATCTGCGGGAATACCTACTGAGAGGAGATGGGGTATCAAGCGCTCATAGCGGGCCTTCTCCTTTTCAGGATGACATAGGACATAGACAGTCTTTACAGCATCTGGCCAGGCCGCCATTCTTACAGAGATATAAAGGGCCTGTTTTAGGTTATCGGTCAGAGGAAACAAAACATCAGCTCAAAGTATAATGGCAAACTCCTACGCAAACATTCTTTCCGCCGAAGATGTGGCGTATCTCAACCAGCTGCCCGAGGTGCTGGAGGCAAAGGCGAAGTTGGGAGCATCCGGCAAAATCTATTTCACTGCGGCGGTGACTCCTACCATCCGCGCAGCCCTGAAGGAGCGCCTGGGGCTCGATCTCGCCGGTGTCACCGAGATGCCTATGAGATGGATCAAGGGCGATACACCCCCTCACGTGGATTCTGGGGCTTCTGCTTTTAAGAACACCTATCTGATGTATCTGAATAGCACGGCAGGCGAAGTCGTTATCGGTGAGAACAGCTATCCTATTGAGCAGAACACCGGTTTCGTATTCAATGAGGGCATTTCCCACAAGACTATTGAGACTGGCTCTGAGCCCCGTCTTCTGCTCGGACCTATGAACGAGCTCGCGCAGCCTGTTGGGGCGGCGTCTATTAATTATTACGATAGTTATGCCGAAGCGACGAGGCGCGGAGGTATTCCTATAGCAACTGCTGAAAATAACTGGACGCTTGGTTTCGTTACTACAGGCAGTATTGGAGCATATACATCGTGGCGCGTTGCAACTAGTTTCGATAATAATCCTCCGCCAGGAGTATTTAACAACGGATTTGATTTATCATTTTATGGTGCTCAGTTTTACAAGGTATATCCAGACACAGGAGCCACACCCTGTTTCTTAGAGGGAAGCAAAATCCTCTGTAGCGTGGATGACCAGGATGTCTATCTGCCAGTGGAGAATATCACCGCTGGAACTCTTGTGAAGACCAGTCGCGACGGCTACAAGCGCGTCAAGCTGATTGGAAAGGGGCCGATTAAAAACCCTGGTGATTCTGTGCGCTCCGAAGAGCGTCTTTACAAGTGCCCTATGAAGAACTATCCTGAGCTGAAACAGGATCTATATATCACTGGTTATCACTCCATTCTTGTGGATTCCTTGACGGACAAGCAGCGGGAGGATGTGATAAAGCACCTCGGTGCTGCCTACGTGACTGACCACAAATACAGGCTGACGGCCTGCGCAGATCAGCGTGCGGAGCCTTGGGCGTCCGAGGGAACTTACACTATCTGGCATTTTGCTCTGGAGCACGATGATATCCGAATGAACTATGGCGTATATGCTGAGGGTCTCTTGGTGGAGACCTGCAGTATAAACTTCATGCTGACCAAGTCCAACCTGACCTTGAAGGCCTAGGCTATGACCACTCATGCGTTGTCCCGCGGCTCTCAAAACTAGGATGGCGTCTGGCAAAACGCCGCTCCTCTTCGAGTGCCTGGGCCTCTTCATACCGCTCGAGGCGCGTTTTGCGATGCCCCAGTTTCTTTACAAAGGCTACGAGACGGGCATACGCATTCCGCCAGAAAGCTTTACGACGGACTTTACTTTCTTGCCGCTGGATATAGGCCTCAATCACCTCATTAATATGCTGCAAGGGCCGGCCCACGGGATAGAATGTCTTGATATAGGAGCCCTTTGTATAGATATGAAAGGCGGGTAGGCGCTCAATCATCTCGCGATCCACGGCATGGTTAAATGTATTATAGACGCGGGTAGTAAACATGATATTCTGGTTACTACAGTGCTCTCGTATATGCTGTATCATTCCATTGTCGTAATTGGAGAGATCCTCGACAACACATGCGACGGCAATAGGATAGCGAATATTCTCTTTAGGAGCCACGGGCTCCTTGTGAGAAGGATTACTAATCATTCGGGTGTGGGGGCTGTCTGGGAGGGCAGCAGCTTCAATTTTCGGGCGCATTTATTCTTTCAAGGACAGGTCCCCCTAGGCCTGCAGGTTATCGGGGCGCAGACGCGCCGCCGCGTCCATATCCCTCGTGATAACGCGCAGAATAATCTGGATCTGGTGATTCATGTTGATGAGGCGACCAGTGCTGGGAATCGTCCCCGCCGTCACAGTATAGACGACACTGCCTGCAAATGTCCCATTAATATTCGCAATCGAACCGATAACAATCACACCCGTTCCTGACGTGTAACTTGTCACAACTCCTGTAAAGTTATTTGCAGTAGTTGCGCCGGCCACGAACACGGGCATGCCCGCCGCGAAACTCAGGCCTGTTGCCAGAGTCAGAGATACACTTCCTCCTGCAACAGGACTGATGACCGCCGCCGTTGCAGCTTTAGTGAAGGTATTTATAACAGTATTCGCGTAGGTTGTCACCCAAGGCTTGATAGTGGTCGCACCCGTGGTGGGGTCCTGGAAGTTATTACGAATGATGATGGAATTCGCGTAGCCGACAGAGTTTGCTCCGTCACTGTAGCCATTAATGGCTCCTGTAGAGATGCCAATATCGGAGACGAGCAGGCCCTGTGGAGAGGTCAGGTAGTTAATAAGATCGCTAAATCCGGGGGAGGCCTGCAGAACAGAGTTGAAGCCTACATTCTGTATAACGATGCGATCACCCTGGGTGATCATGAGCTTGTTGAAGTAGGTGGATGTCTGCAGCCAGATCCACTCATAGGTGGCCGAGCCACTGCCCTTGTAGCTTGTTGTGGTCGCGGACGACGTGGGCATCAGCACGGCGGAGATAGTCAGAGTATCAGAGGCAGTGCTCACCAGAGTTCCATCCGGGCGCTGAATCTGGAATGTGAGTTTCTGGAGGGTCGAGAGAGGAGTAGGGTAGAATACCTTCTGGCACTTGAGGAACTTGGGGATCATGCGAGTGTATCCACGATTCTTGGCGTTGCTGTCCGAGGCCCAGTAGGCGTCGTAGGAGATCACTCCGAAGGAGTTGTTCAGGCCATCGTTGGTTCCATAGCCATTCGTATTGAGCTCCGGGATACGCACTTGGAGATAGGGGAAGGAGAAGATATTTGTGTTCAGATCGGTATTGAACGTGGGTGTCGAGTTATACGATGGGAGAATCTCGTAGGCCTCTACTGGCATGATGGCCTTCACGAATTCAATGCGAACGATATTCTTGAACTTGATGTTCGTGGCGGTAGAATAGCCGAAGCCTGGACGATTGTTCGCGGGATCGAAATTCACGGAGAAATTGTAGCGATTCTCGGTGGTATTATTCACCCAGTCGCGATCGGCGCTATAGACGAACAGATTATACTCGTTTTCCTTGTAGCTCACGATATCCTCCTGGGGCTTGATGACATCCTGGGGGAGAACAGGGCGGTCGCGATAGCTCTCGGGCAGAGCGAGAGTGGGGTTACCTGAGGCGATTCCCATGGACCTCGGAGGAGGGGGGATGGTGGTTGCGTCGCCGAGAAGGACGCGGCGTGGATCGGGGAAGTTGGGTCTGGCGGCGGCATTCTGGTTCGCCATGGATGCCCTATTGGCCGCGCGCTCGGCATCGCGCATGATGAGTGCGAGCTGGTCGCGCTCGGATGCTGCCACGCTACTGTTCTTGAAGTCGATGTCGGAATCTATGAAGCGCCCCATCGAGCTGTCAGTGGTGACAATCGCTGTCTCCATATTTGGAGGACCCTGGCTCTGGCCCTTACGGGCGGCCATGGCGGCAGCGGTTTCTGCCTCACGTGCGGCTTCGGCCTCGCGAATACGCTTGATCTCCTCGAAGCGGGAAAGAGGTGATGGGCCATCGGAATCCAGATCGACGCGAAAGTCCGGAGCGATAGGCGCGGCAGGACGGGAATCCTGGCGCTCATTCTGGAGCTGGCCAAAACGGGAATTCACGTCGGTCATGAGGGTGGCGGCAATGTCGCCACTGGGCTCGTCGCTGTCCTTGGGCCCGGAGCTGCGGCGGAGATACCCCATAAAGTCTGGGACGACGGCAGTGAGCACTTCCTTATTGAGCACCTGGATGGGCTGGCCGGCGTTCTGCGAGTAGATTTCTGTCATGTAGTGCTTTACCGTTTTCACGAGGCGCTCCTTCTGCTTATCGGTCAGCTCGCCGCCGGTGCGGCGCTGGAAATCGCTATAGAGAAGACGATCCAGCATTGTCTCATTTGCGGGATTAAAGAACTGGGCTTGCGTATTCGTTCCGGGCCGTATGTCCGTCATTGAAAAAGGCCTATCTATCTAAGATACAAGACCTTTTTTAATACCTTTGGCCGCGGGTCCCATACTTCGTATCCCGCTTTGGCCGCGTGGTCGCTTGGCCCCTATGTCGAAAAGAACCAGTCGCGCAGATCCAACATCAGCTTATCATTCGGCTTCCTCCTTGTTATCTTTACAAATGGCTCACCCGTCAACATCATAATAATGAAATAAATGGAATATACTCCGCACTCAGTGTTGCTAAATTGCAGACGGCGGCTATTATACTGCAGCTTCATTTTCGGGTCCTGGGTCGTGAGCCACTTCATGAATTTTGCCACCTGCATTGGCGGAGCCATGCCATAAGAGTCAAAATAATAGCAAGCGTGATTGGGAATATCTATGAAATTTGCCACCCAGTGACTGCCTCCCTTGAAATGGGGGTCGAGGTTATAGACGATTCCGATGTGCTTTGTTCCACTGGCGAAGGCCCGTTGCACGCGCAGTTCGCAGATCTCATTCATGAGGCATTTGGGTTCGCCATTACTCTTCTTTTGATATGGATCAGGTGCAGCGAAGTCAATAGGAAACGGTCCCATGAATTCAAAATCCGAATACGCCTCCTCATATTGATTCAGAACATCGGCGATATTATTGGAGTCAAGCCACATATCGGGATCGGAGCGCCATCCGTCAGGCATGGCTGGGCGAAGGCAGCGCCGTGCGAGATCGGCCTTTTCCTGGTCAGGCAGTGGCAGCTTATTCAGAAATGTCCTCTCGGCTCCGGGTGCATTGATGCTGAGGACATTTTCAATCCCTTTTCTAAGGGCCTTGCCTGTCTGGGCCTTTACACCTAGTTTCGCACCAACGGAGCGCAGAACATCTAGCGGCAGGCATCCATGCGCGGGCGCCTGCATCCCAATAGATGGATGACACTGGGACGGTCCCGGCATTGGAAAGCCTTTATGGGCCTTTTTAGATTGTCTAATCTTGCGCGTCGCCGCCATTCTACTAGTATAATGGAAAATCAGCAAACCATATAGAGTATGAGCAGTAGCAGTGTAAATGTAAATATGAACCCATATTGGAACTATGTCGCGACACCATTTTTATTTGTTGTGGTCCTTTTTGGCATGTTTGTTCTTTTCAACCTCGAGCCAGGATATTTTAGGAGTATGGCGAGTGTTCAGGCAGCTGCAGCGGCGGTGGCGTTACCTCCTCCTAAGCCAAGGTCCAATTCTAATAATGGGGGAATAGCTGCATTAACTGCTGTAGCTGGACAGGGAAAACCAACGTAGAATAGGATGAGCACAGCGTGTTCAAGCGTAGATATGATTTCATATTGGAGATATGTGGGGACACCCTTATTATTTGGAGTCGTGACCTTTGGTATCGTTACTCTTTTTAGCATTGATTCGGGAATTTTCAATAATGAAAAACCTGCAAGGACAGGTGTCAAACGCGCGAAAAATCAATCAGGTCCTAGAGTTGCTACGCAGTCGGATGTAAAAGTTGCCACAGGGGCTTCTACTGTCACTACGATCCAAGCTCCAGTCGTAGCACAACCGGTGGGAACTGCTGCGAATGTAACACAGAAGGCTGCGATGAATAAAAAGGCTGCAAACAACGCAGCAGCAGCAAAGGCAGCGACGAATAAAAAGGCAGCAAACAACGCATCAGCAGCAAAAGCTGCAGCGGAAGCAAAGACAGCGGCTGAAGCAAAGGCAGCAGCGGAAGCAAAAGCAGCAGCGGAAGCAAAGGCGGCTGCTGAAGCAAAAGCAGCAGCGGAAGCAAAGGCAGCAGCTGAAGCAAAAGCAGCAGCTGAAGCAAAAGCAGCAGCTGAAGCAAAGGCAGCAGCTGAAGCAAAAGCAGCAGCTGAAGCAAAAGCAGCAGCTGAAGCAAAAGCAGCAGCTGAAGTAAAAGAGTTAGAGGAAAAGAAGAAAATACAAGAACAAGGGATAAAGGCTGCGAGGGAAGCGGCCGCAGCTGCAAAAGCAAAGGCGGATAAAAAGGCTGCAAATAACGCTGCATCAGCTGCAAAAGCAAAGGCAAATGCATTAAATGCTACAAGAAAAGCAGGTCTTCAACGTCCAAAAAATGCACCACTCCAAACTCCACCCAAAAAGACAGTATTGCAGCAGCTGTTTCGGGGCGGAAGTAGAAAACCTAAGCGTTCTAAACCGATAAAATCTACCCGAAAGATATCCCGACACAGCTAATAAAACAGCTACCAGATATAGAGAAGCATATTCAGTATGTCAGCTACTGGATCTAGAGCAAATATGGGAGTAGGGCCAAATGCCCGAACCACAGCCAATGCAGGAGTTGGAACGAATGCATCATCCAGCCAACAGCCCACAATCCCCGTGTATATGTGGCTGTCTCTTCTGGGATTTCTCGGCGGAATCGTCTATACAATGGTCGCAGTTTCGCAAGCAACCGGCAGCAGTTCTGTCAAGAATGACATGGCGATGGCGATTACAAACGTCACCGTCGTGAATACTGTGCTCATGCTTGTTCTCGCAGGAACGGCATATTACTACGTTGTATCGGCTGGCGCAACAACCGAGCGCCTCTATGTTATGTTTATGCTGCATGTAACTCTTCTTATATCTCTGATAAGTGTGAGTGTATCCTGTCTTCAGCCTATTTCATCCTAAAAAGAGTTCCCCGAGTTAGAGTGGATGTGGGAGGTCATCTTTAGTATAATATGCATCGTAGGAATCATAGTGACATATACATGGGTGGGTGTATCTATTGGGCAACAGACTACCAATGTCGTCACTAGCAGTGCGAGCAGTAGTGCGACGAGCGCAAGTAGCATGGCGACGACGGCCAGCTGTTGTGCAACCAGCGGGGGAGGCGGTGGAGGAGGAGGAACAACCGTAATAAGCGGAGGAGCAAATAACTCTGCAATCGCAACGGCCGTAAAAGGGGTGACTGCGATTGATAGTATTCTGATAGTGCTTCTCGGTATCACGGCATTTTTTCTAATCGCAGGAAACAGAGCAGATTTTACTGATTACTCGCTTGTGATACTTCATGCATCGATGTTGATTTCCATTCTGAGTCTGAGTATTGTAAGCATACAGAAACTGAACGCCGCTACTCCAGCATGATCTGGCAAGCTCCTATGTTACTCCAGCATGATCGCCAAGATCCTATGCTGGAGTCTAAACTTTCCCGTCCACGCCCCCGATACGGGATGTTGATGGAAAGATACACCCTGTATCTTTATTGCCAGACGAATCTGCTTTCCTGGGGTAAGCATGGTAGGTGAGCTGATTCCCCGAGTCCAAGCACCTCCCGAATATACTTGCATATCATTCATGGCTCCCGCCGTGATGGATGGACAGTAGAGTGTGAGAGATCCATTTTCAATCATCGGCTGGAATCCTGCGCGGAGCTCCTCGGCCGTGCGCGTGCGGTCAGGAGGAAACCACCCGGATTGTTGGGTCAGAATCTTCTTTAATAGTATGGTCTGGAGGGCTTGCAGTTTGCTAGCGGTAGCTGTAGCTGTCGCGGACCCCCCTTCCAGAGAAATCTGAAGGCGGCTGGTTGCAGCGTCGTATGATCTGATTGTTACCACAGGCAAAAGTAGCGACAGCGACATAAAAGTCGCATCGACCTCTGCCGAGTGATAGGATATGGGGGCAATGGGTTTTGTGCCGCGACCGATTGACCCGAGCCGTATGCTCGCGGGTTCAAATGTCTGTATAGGGATTGCCCACTCCATTCACGCTGCTAAGGATCAGCAGGAAGACCTTAGGCTGAAGGCTAAAGCGCGCGTCCCATTTCCAACAGATGGACAGTCTTTCACTGTGTTGGCGAGGAATGGCGGGAACGGGGAAAAAGACACAGCTCCAGGCGGCCTTGCGGAAAATAGCCGAGACGCGTGGCATGCCCTTCACTATTCAGCTGCGAGGGCTGCCCACGGGTGCGGCGATGGGCGATGTGGCCGAGGCGGGGGCAACAGAAGAAGGTGCGGGACCGGATGCAGAGGATTCCGGCCAGTTCATGATGGAGACGTCGCTAGTGCATATTGGTCTTGACATCGCCAGAATGTCGATGCAGGACAAACATATTCTGCGGCCTGTTCTTACTAAGCTCGGCCAGGGTTCCCAGGTGATGGCAGGAGAGCAGGGACGGGGGGCGCGCCTTCTTGTGCTCTATCATGCGCACTTGCTGAGCTCGGAATCGGTCCTTCTGTTACAGGCATGTCTTGAACAGAATGAAGGCGACCTCTCTATTTGGCTGACCTCGGAGCTGCCGGTTCCTCAGAGAGTGCGCGACTGGTTTGTGGAGATTCCTGTGGCGGGGGAGGACATGGCGCTGGCGAGATTCAGGCGGGTGGCGCCTGATAGTGTTGCGAACTGGTCCGATGTCTTTCGGGGTATCATCGACAAGTGGAGGACCATGCCGCCTCCCCGTCTCCAAGAGGTCAAGGAGGTGAAGGCCATCGTCTATGAGATGCTGATGCGAAATCTGCGGTGGGTGGAGGCAACGCATTTCTTACTTGATATGCTTTTGGCACACGAGGGTATAAGCGCCGAGCAGCGCCAAGCAGCCATCAGAGCGCTGGCGAGCTGTGAGGCGACGGGGGGCGGCTACACGATTCCGAGTTACAGGATTCCCATTTTATGGGAGAGTCTTTTCTTGCAGCTGCGCACGATTTTCTGTCTGGCCCCAGTTTCTAACGTAGAAGCAGTAGGGGATGCAGCCGCTTCCGCTAGTGCTAAGCGAGCTCCTAGACAACGCAAAAAAGGTGTGGTCGGAGCCGGCGCTCTCGTGGGAGCCGTGTGAGCCCGAGCCAGGGGATCTTGAGAGAGCTGAGAGAGAGGCCAAATCCGCACCGGAATTTGATCGTATGGGGCTGAAGATTGGCATATGGAACGCGTATAAGGCGGGGCAGGCGAAACTTGTTTGCCGTCGTCTTGGTGGTCTCGCACGCGTCGTTGCCTTTCTGCCGGCGGGTGTGAAACCTGCGTGGGAATTCTGGGGGCGTGTCTTTCAGTGGTTCGGTGCGGCGGCGGATGGACGGCCATGGCGTGTCTTCTGGTTCGCCGCACTCACGCAGCGGAACTTTCCTGCGGTGGGGCAGGATCTGGGCCCGGAGCATGTGAATGGCGGATATACACATGTGTGTTCCACGGATGGCATTTGTATCTACAGAGCGGAGGAGGCAACACGTGTTCTTATACACGAGATGCTGCACGCGGCCTGTCTGGATGAGAAGGATTGGTCGATTCCGATGCGCGAGGCGATGATAGAGACATGGGCGGAGCTCATTCTGGTCGCTCTGGTCGCAAAAGGTAAAGTGCCGGCAGCGAAGCGTCTGTGGTCAAAACAGAGTCACTGGATTGTCGATACGAATGCGAAGGCACAAACGGCCCATAATACTCACGATATTAGCGATTACGCCTGGCGCTATTTGACGGGGCGTGAGCAGATGTATGCGCGCTTGGGTGTGGCGCTTCCGGCCCCGAGGATAATGGCGGGGCAGCGGAGTGTGCGCTTCACGCATCCTGCACTGGAGGTATGATTACGCGGGCCTCCCATAAAATTGCCTTTGCGATTTGCCTCAGAGAATGGTATAGAAAACTCATGGGTGTAAAAGGATTATATACATACTTGAAGGCATACCGCCATGATATGTATTCACAGACTCTGCCGACCGAGCCGAAGCTCCGTCTGGGATTTGACGCGATGTCAATGCTGTATAAATACAAGGGGTCATTCGAGGACATGTATCCAGGGCTGAAAGAGCTCAAGGACCAAGGGCATAAGATTCTCTTCGTCTTTGATGGAAAGCCGCCGGCGGAAAAGGAGGCGGAAGTGACGGCGCGTAGAGATGCCCGCCAGGATGCTTCCCAGCAGGCTACGGCGCTGAAGGAGTATTTGACTACAAAGCCCGATATTCAGCTGAAAGAGCGAAAGATTCTGGAGTATTCTGTTGCGCGACTGGAATTCCAGGGATGGCATATGACGCGCGAGATCCGGCACGCTTTTCAGAAGGAGTTATTTAAGATGGGTATTCCGTATTTGAAGGGTATTGGAGAGGCCGACGATGTTCTGGTCGATCTCGTTGCGGCGGGAAAGCTGGATGTGGTCGTCAGCACGGACATGGATTTCCTGCTTTCGGGTGTTCCGAGAGTATGGATTCCCTTTCGGAAGTCATATGATGGATTCGAGGAGATTCTTCTGGCAGAGGTGCTAGAGGGGGAGGCCTTGACGCCGGCGGGTCTGCGCGATGCAGGGATCTTGTGTGGAGTGGAGCCGCTTCGGGGTCAGGTGAATGTCATTTCGCAGACGGCTTTCAGCTGGATCCGCTATTACGCGTCGATTGAGGGAGTGCTGAAGAGTAATATTATTGAGCCACAGCTCGATGTGCTGCGTGACGAGGCCAAGCTGGCCGCCGTGCGTGGTCACTTTGATCCGCAGCCATGGGAATCCCGTATTCGACCGGATCATTTGGAGACTTGCCGGTCATTTCTCGAGGGGCTTTGAGTTCAGAATCGGCAAATAAGTTTGACCCGTATTTGTAGAGATGGCCTATAAGTGGATTGGGCCGATTGTGGCGGTAGCCAGACTGATTTTACTGGTAGCCATATGTCTTGCCGTATTTTCAACACTCTATTTTTCGCTCAACGAGGGCTTTGCAGGGTATGTTAAAACCTATACTGAAAAGGGCAGCACTAAGGAGGATATCTGTAAAGTAAATCAGACGTGTAGCACGTGCCTTGACACTGCCGAGTGTGGATGGTGCCCGGATTCAAACGCCTGTATTCCGCGCTCTGGGACCTATCGCCTTATCCCAGGCTGGCTGATGTCGCTCACTTCCTGGTTACCGGGCCAAGAGAATGGGTGCAAGTCCAGCACATTTGTCTATGACAAGAAGCAGTGTGGGGATATTATATGTAACACTCTTACTGACTGTAAGAGCTGTGCGGCCGTCGCAAAGTGTGGATGGGCCGCGGGTATATCTAAATGCATGGCAAAGGAAGAATTTTCTGCTTTGACATCTGGCGGAAGCGGGAGCGGTAGCGGAAGTGATAGCGGTTCAAGTCCAGGGCCACTCATAACTCAGCCTGCTTCTTGTCCTACAAAGTCTTGCACAGATATTACTGACTGTGTTGAGTGCGCAGACACCACTGGCTGCGGATTCTGCGGTGATAACTCCAAGTGCGTGCAGCTTGATAAATTCGGCGCGGCGGATCCTGCTCAGTGTCCGCAGAAAAGTGTTATCAAGACTTCCTATACCTGCCCTTGCGCATCTCTGACAAAATGCTCGGACTGTGCTGCGCGGTCTGGGTGTGGCTTCTGTAAAACTACAAAGAAGTGTCTAAATCTTGACAGGAATGGTGTTGCGAATGCTAAGGACTGCGCGTTAGAGAATGTAGCGGATAGTCCTGGTCAGTGTTCGCCAAGTTCCGGTGTGCGTGTTGGAAGGAATGGAATTGTAATAGGCGGAACTGGATCAGATGATATACCAGATTACGATGCCGATTATGAGTATTGGAAGAAGCACGAGAGGGTCCAGAAGCAGACGGAGACACAGAATAATAACGTGAGAGAAACGGATTATGGAACTACGCCTGTGAGCCCGCAGAAAAGATATACGGGAGTCTCAGCGCCAGGTGTTTGGAGGCCACTTTCGGGCGGGAATCCACAGGGTGGTGATTCTACAGGAATTGATTCGAGCCCTTTGGAGAATTATGTGAAGATGCTAGTGACTTCTCAGCTGGCGGCACAGGGTGTTCCAACGAATGAGCCGTTCGTCTCAGAACCCTTTCAAGTGAATGAAACATCTGCTATAGGAAATGCGTCTGACTATATTCACAAGGGCTTCAAGAAAATATTCGGATGAGCGGTGAATCAATATCCTTTTTTCTTCGTGTTATGAACACCAAGAAAAAACGACCAGAGAGGGAGTTGAACCCTCGACTTCACGGTTAACAGCCGTATGCTCTAACCAACTGAGCTATCCAGTCCCTCATCCGCCTTTGGCGGGTGAGGGACTGGATATCATACCGCCTTCGGCGGTGAGCTATCCTTTCTCCAGAACCGGAATTGAACCAGTGACTTGGGGAGTTTCATTATATTAGCAAACTAATCGCTACAATCCCCCGCTCTACCAACTGAGCTATCTGGAGTGAGATCATCATCCCATATAGAGAGAATATCATGTCTTTAAGCTAGCCTCTACGTCTCCGCGTAGTATTGCGTATTTTTCTTTTTGCCCCTCCATCTTGATCTTCTTCCGAGTTTGAAGGTATTTCATCAGAGTTATATATGTATAGCGGAAGTTCTCCTTTTACCTTTTTTACAAGTGTATTTAGATCCTTATGGGCTTTTCTTGCATACCGTGCTTGACCACTTCCTCTAAAGTTAACCACATTTTGATAGACACCTGTTAGTATTTTTGTAGAATCATCTAATGAGCGTAATACAGCAGCTTGTTCTGCCTGAGTTAGCAACTGCCCAGGCATTTATATAGTATTTGAAAAAATAGGTGGAAGGGGATTCGAACCCCTGAGGCTTGCGCCAACAGATCTTAAGCCTGTCTCCTTAACCGGACTCGGACATCCACCTGGATGGGCTCACCGAGAGTCGAACTCGGGTTTTGGGATTCAAAGTCCCACGTCCTGACCACTGGACGATAAGCCCAGATAGTCTTTGGGGGGATCGAACCCTCGACCTTCACCGTGTAAAGGTGCCGCTCTACCACTGAGCTAAAAGACTAATGCCCCCCCCAAGGGGGGCATGTGTTTTTATCATAGGGCCTTCGGCCCTGAGCTAAAAGACTAATGGTCCTGCGGACCGACCACTTTTTATCATAGGACCTTTGGCCCGTGAGCTAAAAGAATCAAATATTTCTGGCATATTATTTTCGCTCTACTTGTATTTGCTTTCGCGGGGTTTTTGCGCGCGCACTTTGTATTTGCTTTCGGGGATTTTGTGTCGCATCAGAGATGCTTAGGCAGTTGCCACGGGCACTGCCTTCACGAACCCAACGGGGCACGTTTAGGCAGTTGCCACGGGCACCGCCTTGACATAGTGGCGGTTCAGGTAGCGCTGCAGGTTGAAGTAGGTCAGAGGCTCGCCCTCGCCGATTGCCAGCAGCTTCTTGAGTGCTGCATCGGGCTTGATGTCGTGCTTGTTCTTCAGGCCCTTCTCCTTCACGTAGTTGTTCACGGACTTGGTCACCTCAGAGCGGCTCAGCAGGGTCTCCTTGGGCCTGCCCAGGAAGGTCAGGAGCTCCTCGGTCACCTTGGTGGGGCGCTCGAAGATGCTCAGTGCGCGGGGCTTGGCATCGGCGCCCTCCTCCACCTTCACGCGGCGCTTGCGCTTGCGAGCATCCTTGATCTCGCGATGCACGCGCTTCTCCAGCTTCTTCACCTGGGACAGCATGGCGGACACAGTCTCGCGCAGGGTGTTCAGGTTGCCGGTCACGGCCTTCAGGTCCTCATCCAGAGTGGTGAGGGGTGCGGCGGGTGCAGCGGCCACGGCGGCGGCCACCACAGGGGTGGAGCTCACCACGACGGGTGCAGCAGCGGCAGCGGCCACGGCGGCAGCGGGTGCGGCGGCGGCCTTCTTGGTCACCTTCTTGGGGGCCTCTGCAGCAGCGGCGGCAGGGGCAGCGGCAGCCGCCACAGGGGCAGCAGCGGCGGGGGCGGCGGCGGCCTTGGTAACCTTCTTAGCGACTGGCTTGACGGCGGAGGCAGTGGCAGTGGAGCTCATTATACCGGAAGAGGAGGAACTATTAGAAGACATTTTACGCGGGACTATGCTATGAGTGTGATGGAGCCGGGCAGTCAATTTTGGAACTCAGTGACCCAACTTTTTTCCTAAATTTCCTCAATTTCCCTTTTACTTTTTGAAATCTGCCGGGTTGTCGTCGCTACAGGCTCATGCCGCCACGATTCTGCGTTCAAACCATGATCCGGGGGCCTAAAAGCCAGGCCGCGCATCCGCCCAGGCCACATAATAATCTAAGCAACCCAGATAGGCAGTGAATGACATGAGATGCTCGATATGCATATATATGCTAGGCTACTTCCGAGCTAGCGCGTTAAATCCCGGCCATCCAGAATTAGAGGAGGCCATGGATGTCGTCGCCCTACAGAAAGAGTTCCGCAAGTGTCAAAATATCAAGAGCCGTGCAAATCCCGACGTGCAATGCCCCTTCTCGGCCGGCCACGGGGACTACTGCCTGCGCCACTACAAGAATCCTCGCCCCTTTCGCCCCAAAGCCAGTGACAGCCCTCGGGTCTATACACGCTCAGAGAATACCGCCATCAAACGTATTCAGCGTTTCTGGCGGAGGATCACTCCTCTCATCCGTATGCGCCACCAAGGACCTGCCGCGAATTGTCTGTCTCTCGCGATGAATGAAACAGAGCTCTACAGTCTGGACACTCTCTGTTCGATTCCGAAGCCGTATATGATCAGCATCTCAGATGCCCGCAAATCCATATGGGTATTTGATATCAGGACTCTGGTGCATTCAATGGCAACGGGATTCCCTTCGCACAATCCCTATACCCGCGAGACTCTGACAGACAAGGCCCACGCGCTTATTCATCGCCGCATCGCCTGGCTGCGTAACCGAAAATACCAGATTCTCCATGTTAGCACGGATACTCTGACAACGGAGCAGTGCTGGAATCAGAAGGTTCTGGATATCTTCCTGAAGATTGAGGCACTCGGATACTACGTCAGCTGCGAATGGTTTCACGAGCTCGGTATCAGCGAGCAGCGGCAGTTTTACCAGAAGATATATAGTCTGTGGGAGTGGCGACTGGGTCTTACGCGCGCCGAAAAGGAGCGCATTCTTCCTGGGCCTACCCCTTTCCGCTTCTCGCCTGAAGAGAATCGCGAGAAATCCAAACACTGGTGGGAAAAGACGAATCTGGCCATCATGGAGGATTTCATAACGCGCGCCCAGGACAAGGAGCAGAATAAGATGGCTGTTCTCTATGTTCTCATGGCGCTCGTGCAGGTGTCGAGGCCTGCCGCAAGAGCTCTTCCCTGGATCTTGGACAGCGTGCAGACGTCTTGACAGCGGGGCAGCTTTTTTACATATACATAGTAGATAATGGATACCTTTACGAAGTTATTCTGGATTAGTTTCTTAGTTTTTGCAACACTCTCCCTTTATTTAGTATTTTGCACGAAGAAAACGCCCATATTTTATCTGCAGATTGCCTCTGGATTCGGCATGTTTGTAACTAGTAAGATTGGCCGCAAGTTTCTAGGACTTGAGTGAATACGGTCTGTTGGTCCAAAAATCTTTGAGTAAATTATAATAAACGATTTTTATAATTTACTCAACTAAATCAATAACTATACGTTAAAACTGCTGATGCTTCGCCCCCCAAGCGATGGCAATACCGAGAATATCCTTTATAGGCGCATCAATCATTACAACGGGAATCCTCTTTGTAGGATGCTCTGAGCGGAAGGCAGCCCATCGGTGGTGTCCATCCACTATATAGTTGTCACCAGATACAATCAACGGAATGATAACCTTCTCAAAAATCTTCTCTTCGATAAGTTTCTTGATACGGACTCTGCTGATCTCACCCTGTGATGGGCGCAACTCAAGTGCCTGCTTCGTCTTTTTGCAGCTCTTAATATTATAGGCGCGTTTAATAAACTGCGTAAATTCCCTGATTTCAGCCGACGTATTGAACTGCGGCATATATTTACGCGGGATTCCGAGATCACCTTTACATATACTCTTCTTTCCAACGCACATATCCTCCTCCTGTGTATGGCGGATCTCGGCCTTCTTCGTTTTGAGGGTTCTCACCCACTTCTTGTAGCGCTTGTTACGCGTCCATCTCTTTTTTTCAACAGTTAGAGGGAAACTCTCTGGCCTCGATATTTCTATTTTGTCCTTTCCAGACATCCTACTTAGTGCAGGGATAATCGCGCTTCATCCAGTCCAGTTCCTTTCGGTCCTCGTTCTTCGCGTAGAACCCCTTTCCAGTGAAATAGGGGATGAGAGAACTATAATACTCCTCATACATGGGCGCAATGTGCTCGAGACTGAAGTTGTCCTCAGCCCATTTGCGACAGGCCTTGCGATCAATCTTGTGAATATTCTGGGCCGCCCAGACGAACTGCTCCATAGTGCGGCAGCGATAGCCTGTGAGTCCGTGAAGATTGTTCTCGGGAAACGCGCCCCAGTCGGACGTTATAATGGGAGTGCCACAGAGCAACGCCTCGATTGTCACGCCGCCGAAGGGCTCGTTGTAGTGGGTAGGAGCCAGAAGAGCGCGTGCTCCTCGCAACATCTCGTCGCGCGCCTTTGGCTCCAGATATCCAACGATTTCCACATTGGCCGGCGGCTCGAATCCGAGCTCCTTCTTGAAATCGCCCTGGCCGGCCACCTTCAGTTTGAGGCCGGTGCGCTTGGCAATCTCGACGGCGATGTCAATCCCCTTTGACTGAATGATGCGCCCAAGATACATGAAATAGTCGCCGGGCTTCGTATTGAGCTGGAAGTCTTCCAGATCGAAATAGTTGGGGATAACTGCATCTGTCCATTTCGGCTCGATTTTGAATTTGCCGTATACGAAATTCATGACAGAGTAGGACTCAAAGACACTGAAGGGGCTCGACAGAGGATTGAAGCAGCCAATACCAGGCTCGGAGCAGATCAAGTCGGGATGGGCCTTTGCCACATCTGCATGGCCAATACCCCAGAAAAGAAGAAGATAGTCAAGATGCTTCTTGCGCTTACCGACTTCCACGATTGCCCGCTCATTGAATGTCTTGTTACAATTGTCGCTCGTATTATGCTTAAAATGCTCCTTCTTCCAGTCGTAGTGCCCATATGTATCCTGAAAGAGTTGATTGTCTGTAATCGTGACGTGCTCCGTGCATTCTACTTCGGAATCGGCGTGGCCATAGTGATAGACGATGTGCCCGCGTCTGTGCATCATTTTGCAGAACTTGAGGGCCTTCTGTGTGAATGCGCATGCGCTGTAGTCTTTGCGCGTGACAGTGTGGGGAACACCGAGAATATGGAAACGGAGCTTCTTTTCTGGAGGAGGTTTGATAGGGGCTCCTCCGTATTGTCTGGACAATGACGACCCATTTTTGCGAGTATGCATACTCTCTAAACTGTGCCGATATAATATTAGCCGCTGGGTGTCGTAATACGATTGAATTTGCAGCCGGTTCCGTCATAGATGGGCGGAGGAAAGTAGTTCAAATTACCGGGATTTGTGCAGGGTTGTGTGTAGAAGGAAGACATATTCTGCTGGGTGAAAGGTGGTGCCCTCTCATTAATGCATGGCACGGGCAGAGTAATCTTGGGATATGCACCAGTATCTGTGATGCCAGAGGAAGGGCAGATAGCACACCCTTGGGCCTTCTGCATGATACCGATATACTCTCCATTTGCGCCTTTTCCTCTTATAGTGGCATTGGTCGCGCAGTCTGCGCGATCCACCACGGCGGCAACTGTCTGTGGAGCGGCAGTTTGAGAGGCCTTGGACTGCACGACAAGAGTCATCAGTGAGGAATCCACACACTTGTTTCGTGAGACGTATTTCGTGGCCTGCTCTTGAATATGGCGGAGACGCTCGGACTGGCTCATAACAATGTTCATTTGTATCTCTATTATGGCCTCTGGAAATTGCGAAGCCACGCGGCCCAAAAAAAAACGGGGGCCCGCCGCGCCGCCAAAATTGACTCGCTCCCCGCCCTACCAAGCCAGCACAGCCCGTGTTTAGAATGTCCTCTGTTGTGACTCCTTCCGCCTTCAGTGTTTCCAAGGTTACCTTCTCCCCCGTCAAGGCGCTTGAGTCCGGTGGCAAGCAGGCCTATCTCAACTATGACACCCGCCCTCTGCTGATGCAGGTCGGCCCTCTGGAGACTCCCTTCGGTATGTCCGTGTTCGACAAGGCCGGTCCTCCCAAGTATTCCGTGGATCTGAAGCTGCGCGGCTACGATGATCCCACCGCGAACCCCAAGACTGCACAGATCTACAACGCACTGCATGCTCTTGATGAGTTCATGCTCGACCAGGGTGTGAAGAATGCAACTGCCTGGTTCAAGGGTGCCAAGAGCCGCGAGGTGCTGTCCGAGCTCTACACTCCCACTGTCCGCTTCGCAAAGGATCAGGAGGGCAACCTGAAGCCCTATCCTCCTACTCTGAAGCTGCAGCTCCGCCAGCGCGACGGCAAGTTCGAGACACTGGTGTATGATGACAAGAAGCGCCCCATGACCGATATTCCTATGGAGGATATCCTGGTGAAGGGCACTGTCATGACCGCGCTGATCCAGTGCACCGGTGTCTGGTTCGCCGGTGGCAAGTATGGTCTGAGCTGGAAGGCCGTGCAGATCCGCGCCGACAAGGTGCCTGAGAGCATCCGCGGATTCGCCTTCGTGGATGAGGGCGAGCAGGAGGATGCCCCCGCGGCGGCTGCACCTCTGCAGAGGACTGCAACAAACGCTACCGCCTCTGCATCTGCAAACAAGTTCGCGGCTCTGCATGATGATGACGAGGTCGATGACGAGGAGGCACTCGCCCCCGCTGCTTCCCAGGCAGTCCAGCCTCCCGCCGCAGAGGAGGATGATGAGGAGGCGCCTATTCCCGTGCCCGCAAAGAAGACCACTACCACTGTGAAGAAGGTGGTGAAGGCCGTGGCAGCAAAGAAGGCATAAATGCATTCTGGCTGTAACTAAAAACCGAGAAAACTCCACAAAAACCCACAAATATTTTTTATGCGGAGTTTCATCTCCAGCGAGTGGCTATATAATAGGCTACTCCAGCGATACCTCCCAGCCAGAATATAATACCTCCCACCGTAAAAGCACACTCGGTGCGTGTGCAGATAGGGTTACGAGCAGGAGCAGATCCCACAGGCATATCAAGAAGAAATTCCTCCATCTGTTCAGGCATTTAAGAGAAGATATATATCTCCTCTTAAATGGCTATAACTTCAATAGACGTATCCTATAGCGGCCTCTATACAATACCAGAAATGGCGGCAAGAACAACTGTAAAAGAGTTGAATGCCGCCGGCAATCGCATTTATGTCCTCTGGGAAGAGTCCATCCCGCCCGCCATACAGGATCTCAATCTGGAGGACAACTGTCTAGGATCCGACGGACTGATTGACTGGCCCTCGAGCCTCGTGAAACTGAATCTCTCCAAGAATCCCTTCACATCCGTTGATCAGAGTTTTTTCAGTGCGAATTTCCTCCTCCAGGAGCTGAATCTGTCAAATACGAATCTGCGCGGCATCGATGTTCTTCCTCCAAATCTGCGAATTCTCAATGTCTCCAATACTGATATTGAGGTCATTCCAACTCTGCCGGCGAGCATGGTGCGCATAGAGGCCCGGAATACTCGCCTACAGTCTATCCAGCCTCTACCACCGAATCTGGAGTATGCCGATTTCTCGTCGAACAATCTTCGATCCGGGAATCTTCCGTCGTCATGGGGCAAGTCTCTAAAGACGCTCATTCTTTCAAGGAATAAACTCACCCACTGGCTAAAGAAGTTGCCGCCTACACTCGTAACTCTCAATCTCGCGCGCAATTCTCTGACGGAGATAGGGGTCGTTCCGGAGAATTTACAACTTCTTAACATTCGGATGAATAAATTATATTCTGTTCCGGAATCTCTGCTCAAACGGAAGGGTCTCCTCCTTATTCTGTCGGGAAACTGCATTGCCACCGATATTGTTGGGCCCGGCGTGCTGGCCGCCGAGAGCCAGTGGAACGAGCCGATCCACCGCGCCACCGTGATGCGTATTATTGGTCTCTGGCGCAGGGCCAGACTGCGAAAACGCCTACGCGCCTTGAGACGTAACGGGATTCTACGCGATGAACTTTTCGCTCTGGCCATGCATCCAGACAGAGCGGGAAGTTTTGAAAATGTATCGGTCCAATGGACCCGTTAGCGTGCGCAGGAGCAGGCACCGGGGGCGTTCGCCTGGATAGAGAGCCCAGCCGCATCCTGGGCGCAGAAGCAGCCGCCCTGCTTCCTAGTTATGATGACCTCGGCCATCTGTGTGTTCAGCTGCTCGCGGGCCACAATGCCGCCGTTGCCCAGGCGCGCAGCCTCCAGCTTACTATTGAATCCATACAGGGCCTCGGCGCGCTTGCGAAATGTGATAAGGGATGCGTCGAATACTGCGGTAGGCATCTTTCTGCTGAGGGATGAGAGGATTTATCCAGGTAGCACCGGATTATCGGGTTTATTCGGCAGGGGACAATTCTTCCCCTGCAGAACTGGCTCACCGGCGTGATAATACCACTGGGGAGGAGGTGGGCAAGGCGGCAAAAAGACCCTCGCATACTCCGAGAAACGTGTTGCAGGGTCCAGCGGATTTGTCGCCAGATCGCGGGAGCGCTGCTGCTGCCGCGCGATACGGACGGACTCGGGGACGCAGCCCTCCAGAGTCTGATATTTTGAGAAACAATTCTGGACGGTGGCGGTGAGAACCGCACTTGGCACGGGGACCGCTGGCCCGAGAACGGCTGCACTGGCTCCGCACAAGGCACCTCCGCAGCGACCAGAACCCAGTGCTCGCGCTTTTGCGAGCGCCTCATTCGCCATACAGGCTTGACTTGTTCGTAAAAGCGCCGATATTCTACCACCTTCAGTATCCATTCTCTCTCCTACTCATATCTTACGTCTCTTTACGCTCCGCTTATGGGCACTGCGTTTATGGCCTGTGCGTTTATGGCCACTGCGTTTATGTGTTTTGGACCGAGACACCTTTATAGATTCGGCCGCATCCTTTTCGCGCTTGATCCTCTCCACCTTCTTGCGAAGGAGAGATGCAAATCCTACTTGATGGCCAGTGCATGTCAGACTAAAGGGGGGAAACTGAGAGTGAAGCGCCTTACTATTCTTTTCATACAGCTCGATAAACTGTTTCACATTGCACAGACCTCGGTCACCCAGATAATCACGGCTATTGTGCGTGAAAATATCCATACTGAGATGAAGCGTGATCAGGAACTCGAGACTGGCTACCTGAATCTTCTTTCCGTTGTCGAGCGAGAATGTGTTATAGGAATGGCAGGCGGTCTCTTCTACGAACATGCAGATCGGCAGATTCCCCTTGCGCAGCTCCACGCGCATCGGGACGATTTCGCCACGGGATGCGTGAAGATACATGCGAATATCGGGCTGGTCAAATACAATCTTGAGAACCTTGGCATCGGCCTTGGGATCCGGACTTGTCATTAGAACGGGCCCCCCCGCCTGAATCTTGAATCGCGTATTCTTGCGCCGGATACCGCGTTCGTAGAGGCCGGCCAAATCACCGTTACACAGAATCCTCCGCTGCTGAATGCAATATTCAATCGCCGCCTTTCTCAAATCCATCGGTATGGCAGGCTCCAGATGCTCGTGCCGATAGCCTTTGCAGCCCTTTATAGGAAAGACCTGGTTGATGAGCTGCAGACGCTCAAACACCTTGTTCCAGCGTGACACCATGCCTTTGGGACGACTCAGCTCCAGGAACATCATCATACGGAGAATATCGGGGTCCGTATAGTGCATGCCGTTCTTCAGAACGGAGCGCCTCAACAGCACAGTAAAGAGCTCGGAATTGATAGCCGATATATCGGCAATGGGCACAAAATTCGCCAGAATCTTTTTGGTGCCCTCATGGATTCCCACCTTGTGATAGACATCCTTATAGCCGGCCGCGTTCAGATCTTCCACGAGCTCTTTTACATCGCTATCGACATCGGGTGTGTAAAAATCGTAATCGGGCACGTCCATGTTCGGGTCATAAAACTTCTTGGAGTCAGGAAGAATCTCATTCATCGCGGTTCCGCCGTAACACACACGCTTTTTGCGCACAATGAACTTTGCCACGATGGCGAGAGCCCCCAGCAGCTCCTCGTCATGCGCGGACTCATATTTGAGGCGATTGTCGGCGACTTCTATGGCCGCCTCAAGACGATCTTCTACCTTCACTTCTGTCTTGGTTCGAGCCAGGGGTGAAGCTAATCTTTGTTTAATATCTTCCTCCATCTCCTACTTTAGCAGGGGGAAATTACGACACGGGCTGGAGGGCGACGGGTTTCGGGTGGTATGTTGTATCCGAATACATCTTTACGAGGTTTTTCACGGTTGGAAGAGGATCACTGAAGATATCAAGAGGCACCATATTAACACCCGCGGAACTGAGAGCAGTCTCCAGATCCTTGTAGGAGGGATTAGACGTATTGGAGGGCATGGCAATGACGAACTGGTTCCGTTTCTTGGCGCTGAATACATCCATTCGCTGGGAATTCATTCCGAGAATAGATCCGAGACCGACAATCACGGCATTTGCGGTTACTCCTGTGGGTGGGGTCTGCGCGAGACCGAATATCTCGAACTCGGAATTGAGATATACGCGCATATTGACCCAGTAGTCGAGATCATTCGCAGGCGGGTATTTTGTAGTGAGTGAGGAGGACCGGAACATTGTGGTATCGGCATTGCACAGAATAATCACATTGCCTTCAAAGGATGATATGGGAGTGTTGATGAGAATATCCTCATTCTTCTGTCGGTGGAAGACACCGAGGGGCGACATTCCCAGATGGTTCGGGGCGAGTGGATTCAGCTCTTCCGCGATTTTACTGAGGAATGCGAGATACTCATCCTGGGCTTTGACTGGGCTGGGGGCGCGCAGAATGTGCAGATACAGAATGACGGGTTGCCCATAGTTCGGCACTTCGGGGCGGAAGGCGAGAGAGGAGATGGTCTTAGCGACATCGTTAATGCTACCAGAATTCGTGCTGATCAGGCTGCCGTCGTCTGCGTGATACAGGAGGGTTGCCACGCCTGGGCTGGCGAAGTTTTTGGGATCGCGATTTGTGTCGAGATAATCTATTTGGAGAGTGAATGATCTGAAGCCTGCTCGGAGAGCATTGCCGGTGGCGGCTGCGACGTCAAATGCTCCGTTGGGAATCGGCCCGAGGAATCCTGCCTGCTTGATTGTGAGTGGCTGCAGAGAGACCAGAGGAAGAGTGGTGGGATCTACAGGATCAGCGGTTGCGAATCCCTCTTTAGTGCTTCCTGTAGTAGGTTTGGGGCCACTTCCCGAGTTAGTCGTAACGGTAGGAGCTAGAGCATTCGCGGAAACAGCGGCATTCAGGGCGGCGGCAGTGGTCGCTGGGACAGGCTTGGGCGTAAACCACCCGCGTTTAGAGCCGATATAGCCTAGCACACCCAGTATAATAAAGAAAATGGGGATCCATACTGCAAGTTTCTGAGTGAGCGTTGCGCTGCTGCTGAATGGATTGAGGCCGCCAATCACATATGAGCCAAATGATTTAATACTAGCACCTGTGCTGGTAAAAAAGGATGTTACACTGCTCAATGCCGCGCCGGTTCCGCCTGCAAGACTGGATGCTTGTCTTGCTACGGTTGCAGATTCTGCAGCACTCAGACCTGTGACCCCCTGCACAGCAGTCGCCGCCGCTTTTTGCTCTACTTTCTCAGCCGCCGCTCCCGCTGCCGATGCCGCTTTTTGCTGGACTGTCGCGACCGTCGATCCAACTATACCTGTTGCCTTTCCAACAGCGCTTTGTGAGAGTTGTGTTGCCTTTCCTGTAACAGCTCCCTTGGCCCTGTCTGCCGCCGCCCGAGCCGCCGCTGCAGCAGCTTCTCTTAGCGTTGTGGCTTGTCCTGTAACAGCTCCCTTAGCGGCTGCAAGTAAGCTCGCCATCTACCGTCTTCATAGATATTCATTATGCCATCTGTGCCATGAACTGGGAGCGCGCAAGAATCTTTGTGCCCTTTGCTCTCGCCGCACGGATCTTCTCGGACTCCTTCACATCGCCATCGGGGATCAGGAGAATCGTCACCTTGCTGCTGAATGCAGGGGCGACTGTATAGCCCTTCTTGACTGCGGCCTCCTCGAGTGCCTTATCGCGAAATCCTGTCAGGCAGATGACACCCTTGTCGCCGACAGAGGCCGCATGCGCTGTTGCAGAACCGCTCAGCGGAAATGGCACGCCAGCGAACTCGGCCTTCCGCCACGCCATATAGGTCGGAAGATCCTTCAGAAACTGCTGGAATGCGTCTGCGCTCCAACCGGCGGGGGGAGCGAGTGTAGGCCAGCGTGTAGGGTCAGACTCTACACTGAAGAGAGCACGCAGCTTCGTCTCACCCACTCCGCGAGGCATAGTAGAACTCGCAATCATCAGTGTCTGCTCAGTAGTTGTCGTGATGATAGTGCGAATATTCGCATAGAGCGCCGCGCCGGTCTTGGGCCCGAGAATCTCAGACAGCCTCGTGGCGGCGGTTGCCCAGAGCGCCTGTGGCCCACGAATCCCTGCCGCCACTAGCGCGGTTGCAGTTGCAGGACCGGCTCCGGGAATATCCAGAGTCTTCAGGAAATAGTGGAGCTTCGCCGTTGCGACTGCGTCACCTCCCTCCGTTGTGCGGATATGCACGGCCGTCTCTGCAGGTCCGATCCACTCCCAGGTGCCAGATGGAGGAAGACTCGCAGCCGCCGCCGCAACGAGCACTTTGTCGAGCTTCGGGATGACGTCACCACTTCTGCGAATCACAATACGGGCGCCAGGCCCCACATTCGCGGAATAGATCGCGCGGGCATTGTGGCCAGTGCAGAACTCGATGGTAGCCGCACCGATCTTCACGGGGTCAAAACGGACACGGGGAATCAGATAGCCCTGGGCGGAGGGTGCCCAGATAACCTCACGCACGATAGTCTCGGCCGACTGATCTGCGAGTGGCATCTTGAAGGCTACGACGTCCTTGGGATTCTTTGCCCTGAAGGAGGCGGCAACAGGCGCGACGAGATCCAGACCTGCCACGATACCATCGGTGTCATAGAGGCTGTGTGTTCTCCGCTCCTGGAGATAGATCTTCAGCTCCCCCTCTGCCACTGTAGGCACGGTGCGATTCCAGGGAATCTCATAACCGGCCTTGGCAAGTGCGGCGAACTGCTGGGAGCGATTGACGCCCACGGGCGCCATCAGCTCGTAGGCGACAAAGTGGAGCTTGGCGACGTCCTCGGGCACGATTGTCTTGCGATGAATAACGCCATTTACCCAGTTTCTGGCGAGCGCCTCGCCGGCGCTGCGGGGCAGAATAATCTCCCCGCGAATGGCCTCCAGCTTTGCGGAGGCAACGAGTCCCTTGATGCCGAGAGGGACGAGGTGGGAGATATCTGCACCGATGAGACCATCGCCACGGAGATACAGTGACTTCTTTGCGGGGATCCACAGAGCGCTCAGACCATCCAGCTTCTCGGACAGCACAAAGGGCCCCTTACTGGTGAGAAATCGTGTGAGAATGTCCTCGCCTGGCTTGATCTTGTTGAGAGAGGGCATGGGGTAGGGGAGCTGCACGGCGCCCTCGGAGACAGGTGCGCCGACCTCGGCCAGAAAGGGATTCTCTGGATCGAGGCACTTCAGACGCTCGACGAGACCATCGAAGGTATCGTCATCCATCTCTGGTGGGCCGCCATTGTAGTAGGCATTGGATGCGGAGCGTAGAAGAGTAATGATCTGTTCGACAGTGCTCATTGTTCAACTATAAAGATAGGTAGTGTAGGCCTTGAGTGGCTCGCGCCTTCAATTTTTAGCTACGGGTGCGCGTGCGTGAGAGTGTGGGGCTCCGTGTTCTCGTAAGAGTTCCTGTTGCGGAGGTTGAGGCAGTGCGGCTAGAAGTAGGAGAGGTGGTTGGTGTCTTGGATCTCGTTCTACTGCCCGTATTTGTTGCACTGTAAGATGGCGTTCTGGTCTGTGTCACAGTTCCTGAGAAGGTATTGCTGGATGTCGCTGTCTGTGATGCTGTAACTGTAGGCGTGACAGATCTTGTGCCACTGCCCGTATTCGTTGCACTGTAGGATGGAGTCCTGGTCCGCGTTCTACTACCTGTCAAGGTGTTAGAGGGCGTTGTGGAAGGTGTTCCAGTTCGACTGGAGGTTCCAGTAGGTGTCAGAGATCTCGTACCAGTTCCAGTGCTTGAGATCGTATTGGAAGCCGTTCTGGTCTGTGTGCCACTGCTGGTCAGTGTATTAGATGCTGTGCTAGAAAGAGTTCCAGTCTGTGTAGCTGTTCCAGTAGGCGTTTGGGATCTTGTGCCAGTTCCAGTGCTTGTGATAGTATTGGAAGCCGTTCTAGTCCTGGAGGCAGTTCCCGAGAAGGTGTTGGAGGCTGTGCCAGAAAGAGTTCCAGATTGACTGGAGGTTCTAGTAGGCGTTTGGGATCTCGTTCCTGTTCCAGTGTTTGAGATGGTATTGGAAGCTGTTCTGGTTCTGGAGGCAGTTCCTGAGAAGGTGTTGGAGGCTGTGCCAGAAAGAGTTCCAGATTTACTAGGAGTTCCGGTTACCGTTCGCGATCTTGTGCTTGTCATAGTGCTTGAGATAGTATTGGAAGCTGTTCTAGTGCTGGAAGCAGTTCCTGTCAAGGTGTTGGAGGGCGTGCCAGAAAGAGTTCCAGATTTACTAGGAGTTCCGGTTACCGTTCGCGATCTTGTGCTTGTCATAGTGCTTGAGATAGTATTGGAAGCTGTTCTAGTGCTGGAAGCAGTTCCTGTCAATGTATTGGAGGCCGTGCCAGAAGGAGTTCCAGATCTACTGGGGGTTCTAGTAGGCGTTTGGGATCTTGTGCCGGTTCCAGTGCTTGAGATGGTATTGGAAGCCGTTCTCGTCTGTGTCCCACTACTCGTAGGAGTTACGGAAGCGGTGCGAGTCAGAGTTCCAGACTTACTGGGCGTCCCTGTGATAGTCTGCGAAGTGCTTGCCGTCTTTGTGCTCGATGCAGTCCTAGAAGCGGTCCCAGACTGTGTTCCACTGCTTGTAGGAGTTACGGAAGCTGTGCGACTCAGAGTCCCAGACTGACTTGCCGTCTTTGTGTTCGTTGCAGTCACAGAAGCTGTACGAGACTGTGTGAAACTGCCTGTAGGACTTACGGAAGGAGTGCGGCTCAGAGTCCCAGACTTACTAGGAGTCCCACTCATAGTCTGCGAAGTGCTCGCCGTCCGTGTGTTAGATATAGTCTTAGAGGCCGTTCCAGTCTGCGTAAAACTCCCTGTAGGAGTTACGGAAGCTGTGCGGCTCAGAGTTCTCGACTGTGTATAAGTCGCAGAACCTGTCACCGTTCTACTTGGTGTTGCACTTCCAGTTCTTGTCATGCTAGTCGTCAGAGATGAGGTTACAGAACCTGTCCCTGTGGGGCTCGAACTCAGGGTGCCAGAAACAGAGGTTGTAGGAGTTGCAGAGCTGGTTCGCGTAAGTGTCTGTGAATATGAACCGGTCTGCGTGACAGTCCTTGAAGCAGTCGGTGTGACACTTGATGTAATAGTGTTTGACGGAGTCTTTGTAGATGATACAGAATACACAGGGGACACTGATGCCGTATTGCTACCGGTGACTGTTCCAGACTGTGTAGGAGTCTGTGTCACTGTCTGACTCCCCGTGAGTGTAGAAGAATCGGACGCTTGAGAGGAGCTCGTCGAGGATACAAGACTGGTGGGAGACAGACCTATCGAGGCAGTAGGCCAACTGGTCGCAGTATCCCCTATAGAGTTACTTGCGACGGCAGTTGCGCTTCCTGTTGCAGCGGCTGAAACCGCCGCGGAAGCTGATTTAGCCGCAGATGCACTAGCCCCTACAGAGTTACTGAGGGCCGCTGTTCCGCTTACAGAAGATCCCATGCTGCCACTGGCCGTTGCAGCCCCTGTAGAGGTGACCGATACAGCCCCAGAAGCAGAAACAGCCCCTGTCAAGCTGGCAGAACTAGCCCCTGTAGCAGTTGCCGTGGCAACAGCAGATGCACTTGCCCCTACAGAGTTACTGAGGGCCGCTGTTCCGCTTACAGAAGATCCCATGCTGCCACTGACCGTTGCAGCCCCTGTAGAAGTGACCGATACAGCCCCAGAAGCAGAAGCAGCCCCTGTCAAACTGGCAGAACCAGCCCCTGTAGCAGTTGCCGTGGCGACAGCAGATGCACTAGCCCCTACAGAGTTACTGAGGGCCGCTGTTCCGCTTTCTGAGGGCAACACACTACCGCTTGGGCTTGCAAGCCCCGTGGAGCTAACTGATGCAGCTGCAGAAGATGATCCAACTGCTGATATAGTAGCTGCCGCTGAGTTACTCGCCACCGCCGTTTCGCTTCCAGAAGCAGCGACCGATACACTAGCCTGTGCCGAGTTAGTTGCCGCAGATGCAGTAGCCACTATAGAGTGGCTGGAAGCCGCAGATGCACTAGGCCCTACTGAGTTACTGAAAGCCGCTGATGCACTAGGCTCCACTGAGTTACTGGAAGCTGCGGATGCAGTAGCCCCTACAGAGTTAGTGGGAGCTGCCGTTCCGCTTGCAACTCCTGTAGAGCTTGCGGAAGCAGCTCCAGAGATGGAGCCAAAACCTGAAGACGATCCAACCTCAGATGGTGATACAATCCCAGAAGGCGACACAGTCACCGAGGGCAATACAGACCACGAAGCCAAAGTAGAGCCCGAAACACTTACAGGGCCACTCGGACTCACAGTTCCGCTCATAGAGCCAATAGAAGACTCTGAAGCAACCATGCTGGGCGTCGCAGTTCCGACGCTCGAAATACTCGCAGTGCTAGATGCGGATGCAGCCCCAGTTGCCGATCCAGCCGCCGTCGCGCTGAACACTGAACTAGCAGAACCCGAGACAGTTGCGCACAGCGTTGCCCGACCGGAGAAACTGCTAGAAACCGAATCAGATCTGGAGATAGATCCGCTCCCAGAAGCCGAAGGAGAACGGCTGCTTCGAGAAGATCCGCTAGCAGCCCCCGTTCCGCTCCCACCTCCTGTAGAGCTGGCCACAGAACTTCCGCTCCCAGTCACTGACTTAGACCCCACAGACGAACGCGATGCCGTTGCCATGCCTGTCCCGCTTGCAGACACGGATGGGCTCACGCTACCAGGCGCCGAGACCGTTAGAGACGCGGCAGGAGACTGAGAATCGCTCACGGAGGAACTGGCAGATGTGCTACCACTTCCAGAGCCGGATGGAGCCCCAGATTCCGTAGCAGACACGCAAAGGGAAATGGTATTTGTATGTGTCTGTGTTACCGTGAGCACAAGCGACGTGGTTGCGGTCTTAGTTTGCCCAATAGATGAAGAGGCAGTTCCTGAAACGGTGCGTGTTCCGACCGCGCCGGAATTTGAATGCGTGGGAGTAGCCGTTTCTGTCTTTGTCGCCACAGTGCTCGCAGAAAGAGTGCGCGATCCTGGGGCGGAAATAGAGCCCGCGGTCGAGACCGAACCGCATCCCGATGCCGTGCTGGTTTTGGAGACGCTTCTTGAGCCAGAAAGAGTTGCGGACCCGCTCGCAGTTTTAGTAGTAGAAGCCGATCTCGTTCCTGTCGGTGTTCTGGTTGTATTTGGAGTGGCCCGTGGCGTGTAAGTGGCCTGACCACTGCTCGTATATGTCACCGATCCTGAAGGGCTAATGGAAGAGCTTCGGCTGGCGCGCTGGCTGGCCGAGGACGAATCCGTGGCGGAAGCCGATACGGTTGCGCTGGCTGGAAAAGAGCCGGTCGCGCTTCCAGTTATCGTGCCAGTTTGTTTCGCCGATGCGGATACTGTTATGGCTCCGCTGGTAGTCCGCGACACTGACATGGAGCGCGAAGAGCTTCCTGAGACTGTAGGGGTTCTGCTTTCGCGCATCGTGCGCGTTCCCGTGGTGGAACTCGTGGATGTACGCGACTGCGTTGTAGAGGGTGATAAGGACCTGGAGCCTCCCACGGATACGGATACACTGGATGTCGCCGTTGCGCTCTTAGTTCCTCTCGTGCTTACGGAGCCGGATGCAGTGCTGGTGGGCGTGCGTGAGATCCGTGCAGAGGCTGTTCTGGGCCCCGATGCCGTCGATGTTTTAGAGGAGGAGATACTTCCGGTGCTTGTGCGTGTTATGGGATTCGTGCCGCTTCCCCTGGGAGATCTCGAGCTGCTGGTGGAACCAGTGCTTGTTCGGCTACCCATGGCGGAGCGCGTCCCGCTAGGGCTGGCGCTCGAAGTTCGGCTGGGCACGGGACTTTTCGAGTCGGTTGGAGTGCTCGTAGTTGTTTTTGAGGTGGAGATGGACGCGGTGGAGGTGCGCGTTGTTGTGGCCGTTTTGGTGGAACTCGAACTACCTGTGGAGGTCCGTGTGGAGGTCATGGAATTCGTTGTGGCGGAAGTTGCACTGGAGGTTTTGGATACAGGCGGACTGCGGGTTGCGAGCACGGTTGGTCCAGGAGTTACCGAGGGACGCGATGTTAGACTCGGAGGCATGCTTTGCACGGGGCTTTTGGTGAGAGTGCTGGAGCGTGTAGAAGTTTTAGAGGCGGTTGCGGTGGTTGATGGGAGGATTCCGTCGAGCATCCTGGCGTCAATAGAGATCATATCTGGATTGTCGGCCCAGGGAGACGTTGCGACCTTTACTAATGACAGCAAAAGCAGAGCAAACTTCATTCCACTACTGTAGGTCTATGTTCATTCTGTTTAGCTCGCTATAGGGGGCAAATTTACAGCTGGCTTAAAAGGATATCTGTATCCCAAAATGGGGGGAGAGGCGCTCCCTTACGCGTTAATAGTTCAGTGGTAGAATGAGGCTCTTCCAAGGCTTTGACACGGGTTCGATTCCCGTTTGACGCATCGCGTGCTCCTTTAGCATATTCGGTAATGCGCCTGCCTTCTGGTATTGAAGAAAGTGGGAAGAAGTGGGTTCGAATCCTGCATGGAGCCTTGGGCCTCTTTAGCTCAGCGTAGCGTGCTAAGGGGGTGCCCCTGCCCCCTTAGCTCAGTCGGTAGAGCATCTGCTTTGTAAGCAGAAGGCACTGGGATCGAAACCCAGAGGAGGCACATTCTTTTGAGTATTTTTCAAATCCTCAAAAGATTCGCTATAAGCAATGACAGACGCAACACAAGGCACCGGCTCAAAAGGATTCGTATTTGAGGAGCTGATGGATGTAACCCTCCGAGCCCTCGTGCAGCCACTCGCCTCCAAAGGAATCTCCGCAAGAATCCTGAATGAGCAGCAGATTCGTGATGAATTCGGTGAGCAATCGCTGAATGGTGTCGATCATTTTATGGCGCTGGAGGGTGCAACAGAGACACTCTTTTTGATACAGGAGAAGTGGAAATTCGTCACAAATCAGCGAGAAGTCAGCCAATTTCTCGACTGTTGTGCGCGCATTATGGCGCGTATGCCAGATTACAAAGGGCGCGTCATTCGCCTATGGGTTACGAGGACCCAGGCGACGACGAATGGAGAGAAGTCTCTGAACGAAGGAGGTGCGTATGTGATACAATGTTCAACAAGCATGTCCTTTTTAGCACAGATTACGGGGCAATTCATTTGCGAACTGCTAGGGGATAGGGGTTTATGTGTAGATATGATCGCGGGAATGCCGAATCTGTTATCGGGAGATACGCCGCTGGAGCCGCTGACGAAGGGGCATCAGGAGAAGTCATTACCTATGAACGCAATTCATCCGGCGAAAATCAAGGTGTGCGTTATCCGAAAGGATTAACTGCGTTTGGAGTTGTTCTTGCTATTCTTAGTATTCTTGCTATTCTTACTGTTTTCATCATCATTTTCATCATCATTTTCATCGTCGTTTTCATCGTCGTTTTCATCGTCGTTTTCATCGTCGTTTTCATCGTCGTTTTCATCATCATTTTCATCGTCATCACTGTCGCTGTCATCATTATTGGAGTTATTCTTGCTATTCCCTCCGCCACGGGAAGCCCTGCCGGGCTTGCGACGAGAAATCCTGCGACCCTTGCGGCTGCCAAAGATATTACGCGCCTTGTAAAAAACCATTTTACCCAGATTACGCAAGCGCATCTTCTTGCCGCCTACAGCAGGTCCTGAAGTCACTACCGTTGCAACAACTGGAGCAGGCACAATAGGGGCCGCGGGAGGAATATTTGCAGGGGGGAATTTCGCCTTACGGGTCTGGCTACGACGCCCAGACCTACGCTTACGTGTTCCACTTAGAGCCTTGCCCAGCGATCCAAAAATACTACGTAATCCGTTTTCGAATTTACCCAAGATGCCCATTCTATATATAGATCTCAAAATAACTGCACAATCTTCCTTGGTTTGCGGGGAGTTTTATTTGTCCTGCGACGACTGCGACTGCCGCTGCGACTATTCGTGCTTCTACGATTTGCTACGCTGCGACGCCTCCTAAGCGCCAAAAGATTACTTCTGCCCATCCACGCTGGTTCCTCACGCGTAGGATTCATAGAATTCACAATAACCTCTATTTTCTCCAAAGGGCGAGGAGGAGAACGCGGAAGTCTCGGTGCCTTGGCACTCCATTCGGATGGCATCTATTACTTATACTATCTATTTGCTCTGATTTTATTCATAGCATTGAATGCCTGCTGATACTTTACTACTGTGGCAGGAGTCCTATTACGTGACTTTAGCTTCCGCAAACTGCCCAAATTTTCATTGAATGGGGTTGTAGGCATATGAAATGGCTCGGCGTTCTTACGGCGAGCAGTAAAACGCCCTAACTTATTTCTGGGCTCTTTGTTTCGTGCGTTTTGGGCATTTCGGGCATTTTGGGCCTTTCGTGCATTCAGCGTAGCTCTACGCTTTTCACGCGCCTTCCTCTCAATAGAATTTGTTAGCAGCTGCGCTGACGATTTAGGCGGGGTCGTCGGAGCCTTCCGCGTCGAGGAATTCTTCGAAGACTTCTTACCAAAGCCGAATAATTTTGAAACCTTTGTAAGAAAGCTCATCTCTAGTATTAGCGCATAAAATACGCCCTGATTTTATTCAATCTGCCGAATCTTTCCGCGCTGTTTCATAAAGAAACTATTTTGCTTCGCGCCACGAGGTTTTCTGCCTGTCAAGTTTCGCACACGTTTTAATACGGCATTATTGGCATTTCCCATAGTGCCAAGAAATCTGCTAAGAGGCCGTGTTCTCAAAGGCATTTCATGAACCTTAGCCGTCTTTGCCTTGCGCCTTCTCAGGCTGCCTTCATTTGGGCTCTCCTTTTTACTGCTTGCAAGCTTGAGAGATTTATTGATAGCAGCTCTCCTTTCAATAATACTGGGAATCATATGCTTGATTCTGTTAAATGGACTTTTACGCGTGCTCATATCTGCTATTGCCTGGCAAAATACTCCTCCAGAGCCTTGTCGAAGGCATCCATTTTCGCCTCCGCCGCCTCCCCCTTCTTCGCCTTTGCCACAACTTTCGTATCAACCTTACCCCGTGTCTTGAATGCCTTCGTAACTGCTGCAAGACCCTGTGGAGGATCATATGCCAGCACCTCTCTGAAAAACTTCGGGACTTGTCTAATAGAAAGTGACATCGCCACAGGATCCTTGATCAGCGCCGGCGCAGCGGGCACTTTCCAGCGCGGCACCTCGCACAGAATCTGCGTGAGGACAGTGAGAATCTGTTTCTTCGCGCCCCCCTGCACGCGTTTATCCCCATTTCTCCACAGATCGAGCAGAGTCTGAAACTCCTCATGCATCCGCACGACCTGTTTGGCCGCGAGTTCCTTATACGTCTCCGCATAGAGTGCGAGAATAAAGAATCCGACCCCCGATTTCTGTTTGGATCCTGGAGGACCTCTATTCTGCGTAGTGAGAGTGGAGCCCTTCACTTCCTTTTTGTGTTTGGCCTCCTCCTCAAACAGCCATTTGACCCAGAAAAGCGCTTTTTCCGTAGAGCCGTCCCCAATCGCCTTGCAGATTTCTGAGCCGACTGTGCGGAGAATAGAGGAGTCTCCTTCGGGGCGCCACACGCGCCGAACAATGGCAGTCTCAGGCGCCGCCGCGACGGCGCGTATCCACCCCTCTGCGTGCGTTTCCGCACCGACTTTCGGCCAGGCAATGGCCGTGCGAGGAGGCGCCTCGCGGAGCACGAGAACCAGCTCACCTATCCGCACCTGAAACTCCTCCAGTCCGAATGCCTGCTCATCCGGGAGTCGTTTCATCATATCCGCGATCTCTTCCAGCCGCTTTTTCAGATAAATAAAGATGCGAGGACTCGCGAGACCAATATGGCATATAGCGTATTCCCACAGGGCCCGCACAAAGAAATCAATGCCGCCACTGGCCACCACATCGGCGGCAAAATGGAGGGCACGACCGGTGGCAATGGCCCCCGTTTCGCATAGGGCCTTTTCAAACGAACGGACCGACTCACTTGGTAGATATCCACACCGAGTGCGTGGGGCAAATTCTTCTTGTTTAACGGCGAGTGACAACATCCCTGGTATTACTTCCATAGAATCTTTTACTAATTTTTACTCATCCTCATCCATCACAGACTTGAGACGCTTCACAAGAGTCTCACAGGATCTCTCCCAAGTGTAGGCCAGCACCTTCTCCTTCGCCGCTGCACCGTGTGCGAGCCGAGTCTGGGAGTCGAGAACATATCTCTCCATGCCGAGACACACCGCGTGTGGGTCGCACGCCTGCGCCTCACCACCCACCGGACTAAATGTCGTAGGCATGTAATACCGAACCGTGGGCTTCACGAGCACAGAATTATCGGCCCCACAAAACTCCTTGTAGCCGCCAATATCCGGGACGACCTGTGGAACACCCACACCCATCTGCTCAAACTGGCACAGACCCCAACCCTCTCCATCGGCGGTGCTGATTCCCACATCGGCGGCATTGTAGAACATGTTGATCTCCTCGTCCTTGAAAGACATGTTCTGCGCCGTGATGATGAGGCGCTGGGAGAACTGCTCCACGGGAACGCCACGGAGCTTCAGCTCTCGGGCGAACAGCTCGAACAGCCACCATCCGCCCTTCTCACCGCGGTCACAAATACACAGGAGAAACAGAGGCTTGGTAGGATACTTCACCAGCAGCTCCACGAAGGCCATAATGAGAATATCATAGCGCTTCCTCGGCTGATTCCTATTGAGGTTGAGAAACAGGAAAATGTCGGACGGCAGTGAGAGCTGCTTACGGGCCAGATCGCGCGGCACGGAAAAGAACTGCTTGGGATTGAAGCCGTGGAGGAGAACGTCGATTGGCCTGGTGACGCCCTGATCCTTCAGACACTTCTTCCAAAAGGGCGTGAAAGTGAATACACGGTCGGCGTCCCTATTGAGAATGTCCAGATAGGCCTGGGACTGTGTGGTATAGACCTGGTCGCAGTAAATCCAGATCTTGAAGTCGCGTGGAATGCCGGATTTGCGGATAGTCTCCACGAACTGGGACACCACGGCGAGATCATTGTAGATCATGACGACCTGTGGCTTCTTTCTGCGGATGACATCTGGGAGAGCACCGAAGGCGAAACCCTGCTGGGCGGGCTTCTCGAGAGCCGCGGCGTCAATCACATCGACACCGGCGGGATACGAACGAAAGCTGGGGGACATATCAGGGAACTTCTGGAATCCAAAATGGGTGAGGTCTAGCCAGGGCTGCTTCGCAAGCTGCTGCAGGATTCCCTCGGAAACCTTGGAGTAGCCAGTGAATTGATGGATATGTGTGGAGACGAGGAGAAACCGCAGCTTGTCGGATGCGGGTCCAGGCGCCCCAGAAAACATGGAGCCGAAGCCGATGCTTGACAGAGTTAGTGTGTCCGTCGCGGTGCCTGCGACCGTGGGACTCGAAGTAGCCGTGGGCTCGGCTGTGGGCTTGCCTGTTGCGAGCAGTGTCTCGAGGCTTTTGAGATAGTCAGGAATCGGGGCACTCATTCTTACCATAAGAAGTGTCCAAACTTTAGACCTGTGACTGCAAGAGCCGGTTAAACATTCCACTACATAGTGTATGCAGATGGCGGTTGCAACCAACTATAGAAAGAAGAAGATCCCAAAGGCCGTGCGCGAGGCCCTGTGGATCGAGTATTTCAAGGGGAAGTTTGAGGCGAAGTGTAAGACCACCTGGTGTCCGAATATGATCACTGCGTATTCGTTCCAGGCCGGTCACGATATTCCAGAATGTAAGGGGGGCGCAACCGCGCTCGAAAATCTTGTGCCGATCTGTGCCCGCTGTAATCTCTCCATGGGGAGTCAATACACCTTTACAGAGTGGTGCAGATTAGGAAAGCCTCTCGGACGAACATGGCTGGGATGGTTCAAGGCGCTGTTCTGTCTTACGCCAGCCACTGTCCAACCTCCTCCCGAAGTTTCAGTTTCCAATTCATCCAAGAAGTGAGAACCTTTTCTCTATAGGCCTCCAGCATTGGTTTGGAGCCCATCAGATCGTCCATCAGCGAGGCCGCATCGGACCAGTTATCGACAGGCAGCACCTGTATATTTTCCGTTATCCAGTCTATCCAAGCCGCATTCTTCTCCGTTTTTACAAGGAGTGGTATGCAGCCGCACTCGAGAGCCTCATAGAAGCGGAATGTTTCCGCATTCATCCCGTCAGGGCATGGCACAAATACCGTATCCAACAGGGTTGAGATATACTGATCCTTTGGAACGCTCGCAGGATCATTCCAGTTTTCTTGAAATACCGCGGCCGAGGGCGTCACACGGCTGAGAGGCTCCAGCAGAGCCTTTCTGCCATTCCAGTCCGTGCCGGTGAAGGACCAGGTCAGTGTTCTGAAGGGAAGACGAGGTGTCAGAGTCAGAGAATTCTTGGGACCCTCGTGGAGCGTCCAGTGATATCCGAGAGGAATTGTGGTAACCTTTTCAGGGCAGGGGACATCGGGGCGCTGGTAGAATCGGAGGACTTTCTGGCAGCCGTCCAGCTCGTATGTCTCGAGAGAATCGGACATGTGCTCATCGCTCAAATGGAGAACGTAGAACTTGGCTCCGAACGAGTCCCAGCGCTCTAGCATGTCGTGCAGAGTTTCAATATAGGGCTTCTGAAGAATCACTACAGGGCAGTCGGATGGTGGAGGCGCCGTTGGATGAACACGCTCTATAGGGAATATGCTGGGGTTGCCAAATACGTCGAGAAGCCATTTGCATTCGTGCAGCTGCTTGATATCGAGGGCGTGCTTATCAAGACAGATAAAGCGTCTTGGAAGCGGTGTGAATGGCTTCGAGGGGGCTGGCTGGAGCGCGGAAGGAGCGACAGGAGCCGCAGGAGACGCAGGAGCCGCGGGAGGGGCGACAGGGGTAACCGCCGCCCCAGCCGCGTCCTTCAACGCCTGAGGAATATTCAAGGCTAAACCACCCACAGTCGCCGCCTGAATCTCCTCTGGAGTAAATCGCTCGTCATTGTTCCAGAGATCACTATCGAATCCATCGACGCGACTGAAATCATTGAATTGGCTATTGGCATAGGCCGGGTCATCATCCTGATAGCAGCCTGCCACCATCGGATCCAGCACATAGGACTTGAGCGTATCCACCGGATTGCACAGAATGTGATCGGCACTTGTCCAGTATCCGCCGGCCGCGCCCAGCAGCTCCATGATCTTCTGGGCGCCGGAGCGGGACAGAATATAGGCGTAGGCACAGAAGTGAAAATAGCGGGTAGGTTTCGCCTGACCCCACGCCGTATTCTCCTTGATGCGCGAGAAGGATGCATTTAGACGCTCCTTCCCGGAGGATTCATAGGCGGACCGATTGGGAGGTAGAACTCCACCGAGATAGATGATATCATAGTCCTCGGGGACATTGCCGGCCTCCACTGCATCCTTCCATTCCTGCTCCCAGCCCCGCCGGAACTTGACGTCGTCCTCCAGAATCAGATAGTTCTTAATATCTGGATTGTCGGAGGCGAGCTTGGACCAGAGCCCGAGATGGCTGAGAGCGCAACCGGCCACGGCCTTCTTCCAGAAGAAGTCGTTGGGAGCGAGAAGGCGTTGAAGGGCGGGTGTGAGCCGCAGCCCGCGTCCCTCTACGGCCGGCCAGCGCTCCACGCGTCCCTGCAGCTCGGGAGAGTTTGACCACAGCCGCTCGAGACGATCTGCCCGTCTATTGAGATTGATCACATAGGCCTCATCAATGGAATCGGAGAACTGGCGAGTGACCTGGAAGTTGCCCCGATGGACATAGATTGCCCTGCCGGAAGTAAATGTCTTCCGGAGACTGGTATCGCAATAGACGGAGTCAAGAGGGCACGTTGCGGCTCCGTGGCGGAGAGAGAGGATGCTGAAAATGCTTTGGTCGTGGCGGTGGCCGTAGGGCTTCTTGTCCGGGCCGAGACCGGCCCACTTGGGACCGGCGAGCACTGCACGTATGCGGGCAAGATCCATGGCCTCCCGGAAAAGGGTGGAGGCAATGGCGGATCCGGAACGGAGGATAACGAGGCCGCCGAGACGTTGCTGGGCCGCGAGTTCTTCGGCCGTGGGCTTGAGAACCGCGCAGAACTCTGGAGAACACCAGCGGCGATTCTCCTCCCTCGGGTCCTCCAGAAAGCAGAGGCCGGTGGCCTGCGCCTTCAGCATCCACTCCTTTGGCCAGCGGCAAAGGAAGCTTCCGGCATCCGTATAAAAGATCATGCGGCCAGCGAGGGCGGGACGACTGGCCATTTCGTTCAGGATCCAGACCTTCCATCCGAAGTGCTGGGGATTCCAGAAATCTGCGAATGCTCCGGCTGGAGGCTCCTTGTCTGGCAGAGTTTCAAAGTCGATAAAGGGATAATTCTCCTTCAGAGTTGCTATGGTATCGGCGGGGATATCGGAGGAGAGAAAGACTCTGGCGTTGAGATCGGGACATACTCTCTTTTGAGTTGATACGGCGGTCAGCCAGTGGTGAAGAGAGGGTAAATAGGCGCGGGTGGCGCACGTGACCATGAGCGGAGCCTCGATTGTCGTCTGGGCGGCTGGAACAGGAGCTGCAACCCTCACGGGAGTCCCGTCACCAATCACCGCCGGGAAGGAGTTCGTGTCAAAACCACCCAGACCGAAAATACGCCGCGCACATTCTGCCATCGTGCGTTGGGTCCAGGCGACCTTGTAGGAATCGAGGGCGGGAACGGAGAAGCGCTTCAGCCACTCGGCATCATCCTCATCTACACGGCGCACCAGATCAATGAGCTCCTGTGGGCTCTTTACATCGCGGGCGTCAATGCAGCCTGCGGTGCTAAAGTCGCGCTCAAAGGCGGGGTCGCCCCAGTAGATAGGAATACAGCCCGCGGCCTTTGCATGCAGAAATTTCTCGGTCGTGTAGCCGCGGGCGGAACTGTTTTCATACGTTATGGAGAACTTATAGTCTTTGAGAAAGTCGAACTTCTTCAGCTCGCCACCGCCGCCACCGGCTCCTGCAAAGAGATCTGCACCTACCGTATTGAACACGCGGCCGGCGGAATCCACCGGCTTATAGTCATTCAGCCATTGGAACGCAAGATTGCGCACGGGATTATTGGGATTTGAGACGACGAAGGAGCAGAACTTCTTCTTGCCGGTCATTTCGGCTGGATAGACTTTTGTGCAGCGTTCAAGAGGGATTGGCTTGGGATTCACGATGGCTGCGGGATCGGCTCCGAACCAGTCGATCTCCAGAATCCAGAGAGGGAAACGGAGATATCCCTCATTTGTCATGTCAAAATGCTGGAATCCGAGATTGAGCTTGGCTTCGGGAACGGGATTCGTATTCTCTCCTGTAAAATGGATCTTTGGCTGGGATTCTGGAAGACTGCGCCAGGCCTCGCCAAAGGGTCCAAAGATTACGACGGAATCTGTGGCGGAGGCAGGGGCGCCAATGACTTGGACGGGGGGTGAGAGCTTTGCACCGGCTGCGGATAGCATAAGAGTGAAGAAATTGTAGGCGGGGTTGAAACTTTCCCACATGTCTGTGAAGCCCACACGGAGAATAGTAGGCGCAACAGAAGCTGGAGCCGCTGTAGGAGCTGCAGTAACAGTTGCAGGGGTCTCCGCAACTGGAGCCGCAACTGGAGCCGCAACTGGAGCCGCAACTGCAGCCGCCACTGGAGGCATCGTAAAAGAAATCTGTGGTGGCACGACTTTCTGCTGCCCCAAGGCCTCCACCATACCTCTCCAGCCAGCCTGCACTACTAGAGACAAAGGCGAGAAGCGTCCCAAAAGCGCCTTTCGGATCTCGTTCGTCGCTCCCACTGCGAATATCCCCTGTAGAGTTCCCAGATCCGCCTCCATCGAGCGAATCGCATTACACGCATCCGAAATATTGTTATCAGCATAATAGCATCTCTCCAGACCATTTCCTATATCGCGTAGAATCGTTGAATTATGCACGACAGGCACGCCCGCCCAGGCGAGATCAAGCAGCATGGGCCGCACGGCACTGAATCGCAGATGAGACAGCACACAGCTCATCGGCTCGCTCACCCACTCTACTGAGCGCTGACGGCCAATCATCTCTCCACTGAGCCCCACAGCATCATCTGTGCAATGCTTCACGATATTCTCCATAAAGAACTTACTCTTTCCCACAATATCAGTATTGTGCATCTTCCAGCTCCCTACAGAGAATCCACGCCGTTTCGCCTCCCGCAGAATCACGATAGGCAGCACGGCGCTGCTGGCATTTGTCGTATTTGTCTCGGCAATATGGACAGTCCAGGGAGGCAGTGCAGCCTCTGTGATATTCTTCTTGAGCTCGCCCACAGTTCTCTCCATCCACGATGGAAGAGAACCCTCCGTAATGTGGGTCATGGCGATGCTGGGACTCCAGAGATAGGGGACGATTCGGACGGGGAGACGGGTGAGTAACTCCACTGTCTGCACGGCGGTAGGTTCCACGGCGGCCACTGCGTCCATAATCCAGACCTCCATCATTCCTTCGAACTCACGCCTGAGAGTCAGGCTTGTAGGAAACAGACAGGCCTCCATCTCCTTCAAAAGAAATCCCTGGCGGATCACCCATATCGAGCGTAAAGTCATGCGGGCCCTCTTATCGGCGGAGACTGTGAGGCTGCCGATCTCAAATAGAAGGTCGTATCCGGTGGCCTCTGCTGCGTGAACAACCTTCCAGTGCGGTGCCAGAGTTTTGCAATCATCCCACCAGCTCGCAGGCTCCGTTATCATCTGAATAAGTTCCACCTCGTGCCCCAGCTCTCGCATCAGCTCGGCGATGGCGAGTGACGTATTTGCCATGCCAGAGCTGAACATGGAATGCTGAATCGTTGCCAAGACCCCTACACGCATACTGTTATCTAACAGGATTCGTGAAGTGGCTTTTAAGCGCGTGCCCCCCCTACTCATTCTAGTCACCTCTGACGAGCACTCCTGCGGCGTTTGCGATCTGGTAAAGCTCTATAAGCGATTCAGCGGCAGATTGATCATGGAACTTGCTATATTGTTCATTGAGTATTTCAAGATACCCGCTATACTGCTGTTCAAGCTCCTTCTTGCCCTCGATAATTTGCTTCGCCAATTCCTTTAAGAATCTCCGTGGTTTATCCGCCATTGATTCCGAAGCAGTATCGCGTATATTTTCTATAAACTTATACACTAGAAAGTTTCCTATAAAATTGTATGTTACATCCGCATTTCCAAAATGTGTATATATTGTTGGATATATACTCAGGACGAATTTAAATGAGTCAGTTTGTATGCGATCCACAATCAAATCTATATTTTTCTCATAATTAGGCGGGAGATCCAAGACTATAGAGAGTTCCCTATAGCGTGAGGACTGAAATATGCTTCGTATTTTATAGAGAAATGCTTTAATCTTGGCGCCTAAATTCTCATACACACCTAGCATCGATGCAAGTCCATCGACTCTATCGAGCGCATCGAGTCCTAACTCACGGCGTATATCCGCTTGAATTCTCTCGTCAAATCCTTGCTTTGCTTCTGCAACTGCTTCAGGTGATAATATGGAATGAAATTCAGGACGAGTAAATTCCTGGGTAGTTGCACATGCGAGACCAGATAAGACTGTTAGGGCTGCCCACCCAGGCACCTTAACCCCCTCGATCCTTCTTTCATTTATATAATTAACAATACTACCATATCGTTCATTAATCTCACGAGCCCTTTTGTCTTTAAAATCACCAAGGTCGTCAAATTTTCCTTTAAGCTTTCCTACTAATTCGCCTGCATATGACCGCGTGCTTTCCCATATTTTTTTCAACATCTTATTAACTCCTGGTTCAAATATCTGCACATGTTCTACACCATTCACGCTAACCATCTGGAGTGGGCATGTATCAGACTTTTCTTGATTACATAATCTGTGTGCCCAGCTATATTCGAGGTCTAACATTTTCTTTTCAGATTCAGTTTGCACCTGACCTTTCAGATTGGTATTGTAGAGTTTTAAGAAAATAACGGCTTGTGCAATAGGAAGAATGTGCTCGCATTCTCCCGTCATTCCACTAGCTTCTTTTTCTATGCGTAATCCACAGATCCAACATACAGTGCTGGCATCATATTTTCCTATTACATTATTGCACTGGACGGTAGGCGATGTTAGCTCCCATATTTTACGAACGGAATTTTGAGAGGTAGATTCTTCGCTATTGGATTCACCCTCTGAATTTGATTCTGGCACGAAATTTTTCATGCGCTCGATTGCATCAGCACCAAACAGCTTAGTTGCCAGATCTGTTAGACCTATAGTTAGATAGTCAGTGCTTCCACTTGCTTTAGACGACTTAACCGTTCGTTTGCTTATTTTACTCCTCGATACACCAAAAGCACTTGAGGCGTTTAATTCAGATATGCGTGACTTTTTAGCGGATTTTTCTCTAAGTTTTGTGAAAATCAGCATATGCGGCCTATAGGCTCTTGAATATCTGCTCCGCTGGGTAGCTGCTTTTGTTCTCGGAAATCCTGATTGTCTGCTACGTTCTGCTACAAAAGATACTCTTGTTTTTTTTCTGCTTTGATTTTTACGAGCCATCTCTCACTACTTAGACCCACCATTTTCAATAATCTTCTGCCAGGCCGCATGAATCTCAGGATTATACGGAGAATAGCGCCAGGACAATGTCGCCGCATGGGCCTTGTAGGCCTCCAGGCGATCAGCATGCGACCGCGAGTCCTCTATCAAGCTAACGCCTCTCGCCAGATCTGCCTCCACGTAGCCATATCCGAAATCCACCCAGGAAGGTGCATTATGCAGAACCGGGAATCCAGACGCCAATAGCTCGAGTGTCATGTAGTTGAACTCATTGTTGTAATTATGCAGAACAAAGGTCGCACTTGGAAACTCCTGTAGAGTGCTGACGATGTCCTGGCGCCCGCGCAGCTCGATCTTTCCATCCAGAAAGAGATCCAGACAGGGCATAAAATTCTCGCGGAAATGGGGAACCATTCCCAGCCTATCACCATTCACGACGACAACGCTGCCGTTCCAGCCACGGGCCCTCCCCTTCTCGCGATACCACTTTTCTATAATGCACAGCGCCACGAGCGATGTCTTCTGGAAGCTGATATTGGGCTCCATGATAACAAAGACCTCATCAGCATCCGTCGCAGGAGGCTTCCACGAGAACTGCTGGGTGCCATCACGTGTCAGAATACTCGAGTCCCAGACGTAGGGAGCGATCATATCCTTCAGATCTGCAGGAGGCGTGACGTGATTCAGATAGGATGCATACTCCGCATGCTGGCCATAGTGCGGGGACACGAGGATGAGATCGTTCTTACCAACAATGTGGTGCGCGAAGTAGTGCTGGCTGATGAAAATGGGTGTCTCAATATCGATATTGAGGATATTACCAAGATAGAGCTTAATGAGGCGCCCGCCGATCATTTTCACAAATTGCCGGACAAGGGGATCGAGACTCATGCCGATTTCAATCATTGCCGCGACGTTTGCCATGGGCTGGCGGAGCATATCCTCGGTGACAATCATACGGCATTTGCGGAGACCTTCGGGGATATTCTTGAGCGCCTTTGGCTTGTCATTGACGAGAAGAATCGAGGCATAGCCCATGGCCTCAAACATCTTATAGAGCACAAATACGTTCTGAAAGAGGCCATTTGCGTGAATATTTCCATCGGTAATAGTGGCCGTGCTGAGGAGAATAATCTTGCGATCGCCCACCGCCTTTATAGAGGACATTGAGATCGATGGCTTCAAAGAAGAGCACGGATCTCCGAATGTATTGGTTAGTCCAGGAGCTGGGGCCGCCATTCTGTAGGGCCTAGTGGAATGGGTTAAGGCCTTTGAGCCGCAATCAAGGAATAGGATTGCTCGAATTCAGTGTATATAGGAGATTGGACATGCGGTCAATCGCGGCCTGGACAGTAGTGGGGGCGCTGCCGGTCCATATAGCGGGATTCGGTGCAACGTAGTTGGAAGGACCCGTGGGTCCTGTGGGACCGTAGGAGCCTGTGGGACCGTAGGAGCCCGTGGGACCGTAGGAGCCTGTGGGACCGTAGGAGCCCGTGGGACCCGTGCCAGCGGAACCCGTTCCGCTATTTACGCTTACACCATCCACAGTCAGCGAGCCGGTTCCCGAAAAATTCATAGGATCTATGACCTGAATCGGCGATTGGTTGAACTTGCTGATAGTGTTCGCCGCAATGCGCTTTTCGCCGAAAATAACCATTTGTTGAATCTCGGCGACCGAAGCCGCAAGTGCAGATGTGGGCGTGAGACCAGACGCCGTAGTCACGACATTCTGGAGCTCGATGATGTTTAACACATAGTTATTGGGCGCCCCTGTCGTTGCCATCCTATTTGACCTGTAGCGTTTCTATAGTCGTGAAAGAAGCGCATCCTGAGATAGATAGCATGGCGGCGCCCGTAGTCGTCGATAATAATACAAATCTTGTTTTAATAAATACACGGGATCTGACGGCAAATCAATCGGCAGTCGTCATTCTTTCGAGTATTAGCTACCCCGGTCAAACTGTGACGATTCGCGACTCTGTTGGATATCTCTCAACGCCGCAGACCATTATTGTTTCCACGCAACGGGGAGTCCTCTTCACAGATGGGACGTCCAGCGTTGTGATAACACAGCCCTACGGATATTTGACAGTGGCGAGTCGTGATTCTGCTTTCTGGACACTGAAGAACTCTTTCGGATTTCCAGATAATCGGACGATTGCAAATGCTCTGTCACTTTCCACGAATTCCATAAACACGTCAAATCTCTATTCACAGAATTTTATCAGCACGAATATCTTGAATGCCGCAAATATCAGTGCGACTTCCACGTCGGCCATTTACGGTCCCACGTTCATCAGTTCGCTGCTCGTTGGCACACCTTTCACGACGGCCCAGACGGATCCTGGATACGGTCTGTATGTGCAGGGCCCCACCAAGATAACTGGAAGCCTCGACATAAACGGGAGATTCAATGCGACGGGGAATATAAGCACGGCATCCAATCTGTTTGTCGGCGGGTCCATCTCTACGCAGGGCAACTTCGGCGCACGCGGAGATATTATGACTCTCGGAGGATTCTTTGCACCCAACGGTTCCGTTATAGCGAATAATCTCAATGTGCGCGGAACGACTATTCTGGGCGGTTCGGCCACGTTCTCTAACTCTCTCTACGTAGCCTCCAATCTCTATGTGCAGGGAACTGTAAGCAGCCCCTATATCACGACAAGCACCCTGCAAGTGACCAGTTCAATCACGATGCAGGATAAGTCTATTATCTACCGCGGCCAGGATCTTCTGTTTTCCTCGCCGATCTCGGTTCCCAGCGTCAGCACACAGTATATTACTGCCTCCAATGGAGTTCTAACAAGTAATCTGACAGTGGTAACATCTATCGAGGCCCAGCAGGTTCCCTATATAACTCTGAGTTCCACGGCGATCACGAACCCTTTCGGATCTCTGATCGTTTCCAGCGTTGTGGCGACAGCTGCCATTTTCTCAAATAGTCTTGCCACGCCTCAGCTCAATACATCCTCCATAACGGCATCGACCATCCAGCTGAGCGGTAATATCTACGCTCCCGCGGGCGGCTATCTCAATATTAACGCGGTAGTGACGAGCACTCTCAGCACGGGGCTCATCTACGCCGATACAGTAGAGGCGACAAACTTCACTACGAATTCTCTCTTTCTATCGAGGCTCCAAGTTGCATCCCAATTCATTGCGGATAATGTGAGCACCTTCAGCGCATCGAATGTTTTCATCGATAATACGGGAGGCAGTATCTCCACAGGCTCGCTCTACATAAATAGTCTGCTTGCCACGAGTTCTATCACGAATACATCGGGGCAATTCGTGACGACGAGTGGAAACATCCGCTTCGTTGCGTCCAATGTTTTTATGGATAATACGACGATTAGCACGGTGAATGCGAGCACGGTGAATGCCAGCACGGTGACAACCAGCCGGATCACAGTGGGCACGGCTCCCTCCGTGGGAACGAACGGCCCTACCTTTGTGCGGGATACCATTGTGTATCCGCTCACCAATGCAGTAATTTCAGGCGGTCCAGGCGACTATTTGACACCCTTTTTAGTCAGCAATGTGAAGCCGCCAGGAATCGGCACAGGAGTGCCCTACACGGTGGAGGCATCCTTCGCCCTCAACTTTAATGGACAGCCGCCTCCTCCAGGATACTACGCATCTGTCCTCGGATTCAATCTGTATCCAAATGGAGAGTCAAACTCCGTTATTTCTATTCGGACATACAATGATGCAAGCAACATTGCGAGTCTATATGGCATATACGGGCCCATTCAGAGTTATAGCACTCCACCAAATACGGGAGGTATTCCAATATCGTATTCCAATGCGCTGCCATCATCTTTTATCCACGTCGTCGGCACAATGTATGGAAACAGCGCATTCAGTCTCCAATTTCAGTCACGCTCGAATGATAGCTATTCAGGCATCGATTCGAACAACACGGTGACCTTCAACAACGGATCCCTGCAGTGGCCATATTATCTGAATGGAACCACCATTCAGAACTCACTGAATGATATGTCCGTGAGATCTCTCTATTACTACGGGGCCCTCAACTTCGCCTCCGATCCCGCTCTGAAGGAGAATATTGAGGATGCCGATCTGGGTCGCTGCTATTCGGCGGTTGAAGGTCTTCCGCTGAGGCGCTATAAATACAAGGATTTCTACATGTCGGCCTTCAATACTCGCGATGTTACCCGTCTGGGATTTCTGGCCACGGAGCTGGAGGAGGTGTTCCCCAAATCTGTGACCTATACTAAGCTGGAGGACGTCCCAGGATTTGATTCCACTATCCGCATGATTGATACGCAGCAGGTGGAAATGGCGCATATCGGCGCGACGAAAGTTCTGATGGCCAAGATGACGGGGCTGCAGGCCACGCTGGAGGCCACCAGGCAGGAAATATCTACCTTGAAAAATCTCGTTATCGGATAGCGATGAATCAGATAGTGAATGAAAGCACTTCTGTAATCCAGATTGATTCCTCTGGATTACAAAATGGCCAGGCATCCGTGGTCTATGTGTCAAGCACGACGATCCCGGGCCAGTTCGTAACAGTCATAGACGCGACGGGATATGTATCTTCGCCACAATCCATTCTTTTAAGCACCGTGGGGACCGCTGTATTCTCCGATGGGAGCACCAGCATTCCTATTAAGCAGCGGTTTGGCTATGTGTCCCTCGTATCACAGGATCGTGACCACTGGAGTGCTACAAATAGAAACTCCTTTCCAGATCCACTCGCTGCCGCCAGTTACAGAGCTCTCGATGCACCTTCTACGACGACATCGACCTTGACTGCTTCTGGCTTTGTCTCAACGACAACGGCTATTGCGAACAATATCAATCTCGGTAGCACGGCATATTTAGCCGCAAACGCCTACGCGCAAAGTCTCTACATCAATGCTCTTCCACAGTATTACGGATCAACTCCCACGACATATAGCGCATATGTTGAAGGGAATGCAAAGGGCTTCAACCCCACTACAACGATTGGGGCAGTATCCATTCTGGGTTCGATATCCACGGGGGCCGATTTCTATGTATCACGTAATATCTCCAGTAAGCTGGGAACTATCTACGTGGGAGGGAATGTGAATGTGGGTGGGAACATTCTGGGCCAGCGCGGGACACTCATATCGGTGAATACTATACAGGCGACCACATCAGGATCTTTTAATGGCAATACTTTCGCCAATGCGAATATCTTTGTAGGAAATGCCGCGGAAGCGGGCAGCATCAGCACAGGCACTACTCTTAGCGCTCTTGGCCTCGCAGTCACCAGCAGCCTACAACTCGGGGCAGGATCGAATGCTATACAATACACTGCAGATGCTCTCAACTTTGTGAATACATCCGTGACCGTTCCCTCGATCAGCACGAACTTTCTCCAGGCAGGCAACTCATTAACAACCTCCAATCTGACGTTTCAGAGATTCGGGCCGGCTGACACCCTGCAGTCATTCAGTATGATTGCCAGCCAGATCCAGAACGCCGGCGGATCCTTTTCTGCATCGTCTATTACCGGTAATGTGGCTGGCATCAGTGTTCGGACCCAGGCCACCCAGGTATCTAGTGCGGGAAATCTGCCATGTGCGACGATAACTATGAATGATTCTGGTGATCCAGTTGCTCTCACGAATATTGTCTATCCGCCGTTCTCCAGCACCGTGCTTGGCACGGCGTCATTTTCGAACTATTGGACCATTTCGAGTGTGGGGGCAGGCGGAACCTTGTATGGAGGCTCGGCATCCTTGAGCACGAATACCGTGTTCGCGAATAAGATTTTTACGCCGAGACTCGCGACGGCCACTAATATGTTTAGTGATGTGCGCCTAAACACACTGGGAGTAGTCAGCTCTATTTTTTTCAGTAGTGCGACGCTTCTTTCGTTACGTGGGACAAATGTGAATAATATTGGGGGCGGTATTGCGGGGTCCAGGACGGAGACGACGTCCTATTTGCAGGTGAGTAGCATTCAGACGGATCTGATTTCCACCATAGATTTACTGCAATTTAGCGGGCACAGTAGTATCTCTATATCGACCGCAACCATTAGTAGTTTATCGGCGAGGACAATCCAAACTAGCAGTCTGACATTTTCGGCGGCGAGTCTCGGAAATCCTATAAACTACAGCACGATTAATCCGAGCACGGCATATCTTATAGGATCACCGGCGGCCTCCTCACTCGGCTCCTATTTCCAGCCACTGCCGATCAATGTGACGACGGATCAGGTGGCCTACTATTCTATTGTGAATCCGGCGGGACAGATCCCTGTAAATCTGTCGAGTATCTATGTAAATACTCTCGCCGGTAACGGAGCACCAGGATATTCTGGCGACGGCGGAGCGGCGGCAACCGCTGTCGTTGGAACCGTTATTTCGCAGCCGGCGGCGGATCTCAACTACAATCTTTTCTTCGGGGCGAACTATAAGGGCTGGAGTCTGCGACAGATAGATACCAATAGCAATATAACGACGATTGCGGGGAACAATCAGTATTTCTACGGAGATGGCGGATACCCGACGGCGGGAGCGCTGGGACCACGTCTGGCTATGGCTACATATCCTGCAGGAGGACTTCTCATATCCGATAGCAGCGGCCAGCGTATTCGCTATGTAGATACTGAACCGATACTAGCGACGATTGCGGGCACGGGTGTGCCAGGCTATTCTGGCGACGGCGACCTTGCTATCTCCGCAAGCTTTTTCAATCCTGGAATGATGGCTGTGGATTCGGCCTCTAATATCTTTATAGCCGACGCCAGCAACAATCGTATTCGGAAAATCACAGGGGGCTCCACCATAAGTCTCTATGCGGGAACGGGCGCGCAAGGAGGAACCGGCGACGGAGGTGCGGCATTGGCGGCGACGTTCAATAATCCCTATGGTCTGGCCATCAACTCCTCGAATCTGCTATTCGTAGCCGACACGGGGAACTGCGTGGTTCGCACGATTAATCCTGCGACAGGCATTATCCAGATAGCAGCAGGAAACTATACGCCCGGATTTTCGGGGGATAACCAAGATGGTACAAATGCCCAGATGGCGTATCCTACAGGAATAACGGCCGACCCTACAGGCACTATATATATCTGCGACACAGGAAATGCACGTGTCCGCCGTATGCTTGGCACTCCGCCTTATACACTTTCCACGATCGCGGGAAATGGCACAAATGCCTATTCAGGTGACGGCGGTCCTGCGTATCTTGCGGCTCTTTCCAGCCCTACAGGAATAACGACAGATCCGAATGGAAATCTCTATATCGCGGATACTGGAAATCAATGCATTCGGTTTGTCGATGTGACTACTGGATTTATCCGCACGGTGGCAGGTCAGGCGACCCGTTCAGGAAACTCTGGCGACTTCAGTTTCGCCACATTTGCCCTGTTGAGTAATCCTGGGCAGGTGACTTTTGACCCAGGTTCCGGATATTGCTATGTTGCCGATAATGGAAATAATCGTATTCGGTATATTGATACAAATCAGGGGATTATCAATGCGTATGCAGGTAATGGGAGCCCCTTTTCCGCCGGCAATGACATTCTAGCGAGCTATGCCGTGTTCGGTAGCATTCACGGAGTGACGGCGGACCGTCAGAACTCCATCTATGTGGCGGATGGCGCGGCGAATATTATTAGGAGAATAGATCTGAACTCTGGCTATATCTATAGTGCTGTGGGCACGGGGACAGGCGGATTTTCAGGAGACGGAGCGGCGCTGTCGGCGGCCTTGAGCACACCTCATACTATCGTCGCGGATTCCAATAATGATGTGTATATCTGTGATACAAATAATCATCGCGTGCGAAAATATCTGGCGGCATCAGGTGCCCTCGTAACGATTGCGGGAACGGGTGTGGCAGGATACAATGGTGATGGAATACCTGCGACGGCGGCGGACCTTAACTATCCGAAGACACTTACACTGGATGGACTCGGCAATATCTATATAGGGGATTCGTCCAACTACCGCGTGCGCCAGCTGAGTCTTCAGACAGGCTTAATAACTACAGCTCTCGGTAATGGCACCCTGGGAACAATCAGCACATCTATGACAACGGTGGAAACCCCGATTGGCGTCGTAGCAGCCCTCACTACCGATTCCACAAATACTCTCTATTTCGCTGATGCCACGACGAGTGCCCTATGGAAAGTGAGCTCAGCGACATTTGTCGCTAACTCCGCGGTAGGGCCAGGATATCTCGGCGATGCAGGCCCTCTTTCAAATGCCGTATTCAATGCCCCTACAGGATATTTCTATGACACTTCGGGGAACTTTGTTGTGTGTGATGGAGGAAACTTCCGTATCCGCCGAAGCTATACATATGGTCTTCCACAGGTGGCGACCTATCTCAATCTCAATCTCACCTATACTAACTATTTCACATCGTCTGGAGTCACCACGATCCGCCTCAATGGAAACGTTCTGCAGACCTTTACGGCGGCCACACAATCCACCACGAGCTACACTGTTGAGGATTTGAATATCTATAACTATCCTTTGCAGGGGAGCAATCCGGTTCTAGGTAATCAGATCCCGTATCTTGAGATATCGCAGGCGGGTGGCACAGGATACACGAAACTGGCGGGAAATATCTCGATAAATACCCGTCCAGGACAGCAACTTCTTCAGAATATAGTGGATTCCACCGCAGGAATCGTCATGAATCGCGGAACTCTGCGGTTTCCCTATTCAAATACGGGGATAACGATTCAGAACAGATATAATGATGCCTCAATGCGAACAATCAACTATAACGGCAGCCTAATAAATCCTTCTGATCCCGCCCTGAAAGAGAATATTCAGGCGGCCGATCTCGGAATCTGTTATCAGACCTTGGCAACTCTGCCTCTGCGGAGCTACACCTATATTCAGCCTTATACATCGACTTTTCATGTTGATGATGCGCCGAGACTGGGATTTCTGACACGTGAGGTTGCTCCCTACTTTCCGCATTCGGTCACTACAATCCCTTTTGAGCAGGCATGGGCCCCATCAAGTATTCAGACTCTTGATATGGCTCAGATCAAATTCGCGCATCTTGGTGCCACACAGCATTTAATGCGCGAAGTCTCCTCTATGGAGGCGGAACTTGAGGAACTTACATCTTCTCTGCGACGAATGGCCACCCAAAGAAACGCCGTTCTTTGATAGAAGCTGTGGTATGGCCACTAACTATTACAGACCATATTCATCAGATTCGGACACTGACTCAGGGTCCGAATCTGACACATCAACCAACTCCGATACATCGTCCAGTTCCTATGCATCACGTGTGACACCGTCAGTGCCGAACTTTCGGCAACTGGCGTATGGCCTCTCTCTTACAAAAATGGCAGGTCCGCCCGAGGACGCATCGGGCTCTCTCGCACAGGGATTCGGCTCCCTACTTTCGAATGGATATCCCACATTTAAGAACTACGAGGTTGCGAAGGATCCTTCGGGTGGCGAACTGAAGTCGTCATCGCAGACTATTACCAGCGTGATCATGCTCGATAGCACAAATCGCGACAGAATTGTCTATGCACAGCCGACGCTTGTTACTCTCCGACTCCCACGTGTATATTCGAATGTGACGAACTTCTCTATTCTGCAGATCAAGCTTCTGTCGGCCTTTTTCTACTTTCGCCCCGATAAACACAATACGGATATAACCATCGTCGAGCTCGGTCGAACTAAGACGGATACCTTCGGAAATATCGTGCCGAATGCGGTGACATCGTATCTGCGTCAGGGCACATATAATATCGGAAGTCTTCTGGCGGAGCTAACCACACAGCTGAATATCACTCCAATCTTCTATGATTTCCCGTATGGATTCCAGGATTTCGCCCCGCGATTTGCGGCAACGGGTGATTTCTCTATTGGCTTTAACTTTCCTGGAGATACCTACTATAATCGTCTGCTCTCGGAATTCATCCCGAATCCTACCACAACAACGATTGTTACTAACTATTTCCAGAGTCAGTATGCCGGCCTATCGAGCTATACGACAGATCAGATCAAGATTGCCTACTACTATCCCGTGCTGAAGGAGTATCTACTAGATACATCTGTGCAATATCCGCTCAATCTTACTATCGTAATCTCGCTACCCTATCTTCTTCCCAGTGAGACAGTGACGAGTCGCTGCATTTACACTTTTCAGGGTATTAATGACCCTGTTATTCTGGAGGTGATTGAGCTCAATATTCCGCTGCTTGATACCTATAGGCTACAGCACACGTTCCGCATTTCCTTGATTAATAAGTATAATGTCACCTATGAAACACAGTCTAATCGCGTGACCATTTCATGCCCCAGCCTCAATACGAGTTTAGTGAATCTGATTACATATAAACAGGCGCAGTTTTTCGCCGAGCAGCTGAATGCCTTTAAAATCTCGCAGGCCACCTACAATACCTACACATCCCAGAATACCATTTTACTGGCTGTGCTGAATGACATGTTCTACTACATTGAGCGCTGGCTGGCGGTCTATTTTGGTGTAAATTTCAACACATATACTCTGGATTACGTGGCTATTCCAGCGAATCTGATTCCGCTGAGGGACGGCTATCAGGCCGTGGGGGTCAGTTCCAACTACGATTCGAATGTTATAGCGCGCAACATCAAGCCGATTTCGACAGATATTCTGGCACCATTGAAGCAGTCGGCGACTCCCTACTGGAATCGTCTGACAGATCTGCCAGAATCCACTATATCCTTCCCCTATAATCTGGAGACGGGCAATCCTAGCACGAGTTCCAACTATCCCTACAGTGTTATGCTCGAGCAGCAGGACCGCCTGCACAAATTCGTCGATTCGAACGGATATTTATATGCAAATCGGCTGACGCGCTACGCGGATATTGTTGTCCCTCTGGAGGCGACAAAATATACGGTATTCAAATTCAAGAGTCCTGTCCGCCAGACTCTGGAGGTTGAGACTCTACCACGCCCTACGCAATTCCGTTATCCTGCCTACAATGCGGCAAACTATGATCTAAGTGCGCAGACTCTCTTTGACAACAGCTACTCCTTCGTGCAGAATGCCCAGAACGCCAAAATGGATGTGAGCCCGACATTCGATGCCAATAAACTCGTGAGAATTCCAGGGTATTCGAGTATTCAGAGCACGGCGAACTTCGGGCTCAGTTACCTGAGTTCCTTGGCCCTGTGGTCATCGAATCTGACTATTATCCAGGCCGGCAACACGATTGCTTATTATCAGATGCAGACTCCATTACCGACGACCTATTTATCATCGATCGGTCCAGGATATAGATATCCTTTGTCGGTGACCTTGGCCCCAGCCACGAACAGCACGTTCGCCACGCCGATGAATATGTTCTTCTATCACGATCGCGGGGCCTTCATGGCGGATGTATCGGGAAACCGCAATGAGAGTCCTATTAACTATTTGACGACGGTGAGCACAACTACAGAAATGAGCTCCGCCACGACGACCTTCCAGGTCTATGGTAATCAGACATACTATGTTCTGGCGCGCTCGACGGAGACGGCCACTGCAACGCAGCATTTCCGTGTGGTTCCCTGGTTTCCCGATGGGAGTAACTATACTACACTGACGAGCAGCCTAGTCGGATTTGATCCGTATGCCGATCCCCAGAAGCATCTGGACAACTTCAACTATGCAGTGGAGGCCGATCCCGCCTACATTCGCCTCCCTATTCAGTCGTCCATCCAGACGGTCCAGCAACAGGATATTGTATATACACCTCTAACTTACTCGACCGTTGCCATTGGCTACGATGTAAATGGGGTCAGCACAGATCTCACTGACTACTGTGGCTATATTGGCGGAGAGCCCCGTAGTAATGCTGTTCCAAATGCGGCTCTGCGTGCAGATCCTATAACGGGCTACATCTTTCAGGTGGATAAGGGCTATGATCCGGCTACTCAGCAATATCTTACTCCCACCAGCGGAAACTCTATTCTTCAGCCTTTTGGTGCGGGACTCTATACTGCTGGGACCGTGCTACAGCGCGAGAGTCCTATAGTGCAGTGGTATGGAACATCCTACATCCCCAACTCGGAGAATCAGCCGCCGATGCTTTCGAACCAAATCGCCGCGTCAAATGTGATTGTCCCTTTTACCAGCTCAACGACGAATACACCTCTTGCGGGATATACCTATGGAGGTTCCAATCAGGCAATCCAATTCGGCGACGGTGTATATGGGATTTCTTTTGTGCCAGGCGAGGGTGTATGGGATATTCAGCGCATGATGTTCAAGAGTGTATATACCACATCGAATGCGGCGACGGATGAGAATCTCAATATTACCTATCTCGGTGTCTATTTCTCGGCGACTACCACGAACAAATTCGTGCATGAGGTCCTGCTGCAGGACGCGGTTGCCGTGCTGCGGTTCTCGAAGTCTGTTACCTACAGCTCGAACTATCAGAATATTGGCTTCGATGCGAACTATGGAACCTATTATGAATTCGTGCGTGACAGTAACTTCCAGACGGGGTCCAACTCGTATCTCTATGGATATTCGCAGATTCGCCAGCAGATTAATACTGATATCAACTCCATCTATTCGTTCATTCCATTCGACGGAAACGGGAAATTCATGACGTTCCAGGGTCTGGTCGGATCACCGGTTCCCTATCCATATTACTCGGATGCGTCGGCGGGGCTCGCGTATTATGATGGAACAACGGCACCGACTGGAAAGGGTATTATTGTGCCTACCACGAAAGTTTCTCCTGATCTCGTGCGCGGCCCACCCACAGGATACGACCAAACCCAGTCACAATATGAGCAGTCTATTCCGATCGGGACGAATCTTTTGCAGTATATTAATCCGTATCCATTTGCTCTTCTTTCAAATACGATGACCCCGTGGGACCCTCTTCCCTACGCGCCTTCCTTAATAGTGGCCGATGTTTCTGGATATATTATGACGCAGGACAGTTTCTATCGCGTGTTCCAGTATCAGGCGGATACGACAAATACGACTCTGGTGGAGAAATACCAATTTACGCTTGATCAAGTGTATCCCTCGAGCAATCCTGATATTAACTTTGTGGGGGTCGCTGCGAATGAATCGGAATACGCCTTTTTCGCCTATTCGAACTTGCCGACGTATTCTCCAGGGACGAACAAGATTCTCATTAGGACCATGTCACCCTTTGATGGGGTCGTGAAAAAGACGTATGAATATTCGGATGTGCCAGGGTTCGATCCGACGGCGCAGGAGATAACGAATGTCACATATAATAACTATGGCGGATTCACGATGGCGCTCAAGTCGCCTTCGACTCTCACGGCCGTGTGCAAACATTCCGCGGCAACTTCTACGATGACTGTGCTGAATACGCTTGCTCTGGCAGGGGCGAACTCCAATATTGATCGTCTGGTGACACGCCAGACGCCCAAGGAGGCATTTGGCAGCTTCTACGTATTTCCCTACAGAGTGGGTCTGCCGGCACCCTATGCGCGCGGGGGACACAAGGAGTATATTCTGGCAACCCCTTCTAATGCTCTCGGCTCGGTGAATCCTTCCTATAACTATACGACCTATACGGGGCCACAGGATACTTGGCCGACGGGCTCGGGTCCGACCCAGATTCAGGTATTTAATCTGAGTAATGCGCCGGCAAATCCTACCATTTTTACGCAGCCTATTATTTCCCGCCAGCCATTCAAGGATTATGTCTATATGTTATCCGACTATGACCAGACACGATTCTACGAGGTTACTGGTTTCAGCGCGTCGAACTCGCCCGTTAATACTTCAAATGCTCTGATGACCACCTCGCGCTATCAGTTCCCTGTGGCCACGAGCAACTTCACTCAGGGTGCGAACGGGGCGAAGTGGTCGCTGATAGGAAACACACTCTATGGAAATCGTAATGACGTGGTGGATAGCCCGCGCAAAATCTACCAGGCGTGGCAGCTCTTCTATCCTTTGCAGCGCATCGTGCTCAAACAGATCAGCAAGAACTTTACATTCATGTATGATCTTTCTGGACTCCAGTATCCTGAATATCCTCACACGGCTATTATCGGCTATAACTCTCTCACCGGTCTAAATGCAGATATTGATGGAAAGTGGGGTCTGGAGAATTCTAGCAACTTCGTAGTGGCGGATTTCAAATTCCACGGAACAACCTTTAACTCCTTCCTTTTCACCTTTCCGCTGGAGAAATCTACGAATGCGAATCCGTATTATTATCTGGCCGTGCGAAACTACAGTCCTACAGAGAAATCGCAGGTGCTGATGCGGTTCAGTCTCACAAATCAGTATGATTTTGGCTATGTTTCCTTGAGCGATCTGAGCGATGAGGTCGTTATTTCACAGACCTCGTCTAACGAATTCAATCCTCCTTATTACGCGGCGCTGAATGGTTTTAACTCTAACTTCATTTTCGGATCCAACGGGCATGTTTTCGGGGCAAATGTCGTGCAGGGCTATGCAGGCTCGAACTTCTCGAATGTGACAGGATTCGGTGATTTCTATGGGCAGTTCATATCACTCTATAACCAATATAATGCCCAGGTGCAACTCGTGCAAACGATTAACTCGAATGTAAATGTGGGATTATCGAACTTTATTAGCACTGATCTGCAGTATATTCTGCCGGCAACTTCGATCAATAGGCAGCGTTTTACGGATCCGCTGACATTTTCTATTCTGTGGAAATCGTCCCTATTGCCGGCGTATGCGAAACTCGACGATAACTGGGGTCTGGGATGGAATCTCGGATATGCGAAGGAAGATACTCCATATCAGACAGTGCAGCGCGGTGTATCATTTTTCAAGATTCTGGATGATTTCATCAATCTGCAGATGAATAGAGAATTTGATATGAATCGTATGGACACAGGGGCGAAGGAAAATCTATCACAGACGTTGGAGCCCACGGGGGCGACGAAGGCGTTCCACGCGAAGCTGCTGCTGGCGAACTTTGGTAGTTACGCACAGACTCTCGTCAGTAATCCTATCACATTCCAGCCTCCGCTAGGGCGTCTGGACAAGCTCACATTTACATGGGTCGATCTGACGGGGGCTACAATCAATAATGGCGACTGTGAATGGAATGTGGTTGTTCAGATTGTGGAGAAGAAGGATATAGCAGAGATCGGTAAGCCCTTTCAGATAGACCCTACAAGCAGGGCGATTCGAACCAGTCCCCCGCCGACAAAATAGTTGTAAAACTGTTTCTACGGGATAGATAGAAATGAGCTCCGGTTATGGATCTGGTAATGCAAGAAGAGCGCCTACGGTAAATGGATCTGAAACTGGAGTAGAAGCTGGGTTTGGCTGGCAAACGCAGCAGCAGGGCGATCCCACTCCGCCAATGTCCTATCCCAGGGAGAAGGGTTCTCCTGTGTATGGACTTCCTTTGGAGAAGGAGGGGCCGTCTGATTTTTTCCCCGCAGTGTGTTTGAAGACTCATTGGGATCCTACTGCCATTTTAAGGCACACGCTTCCTGATGGATATGTCCCTCAGCCACTGGACCCTCGTCCTTGGACTAGGATCTGTATGGAATACACCACCGCTGGTGAGCAGAGTCCCGCTCCAGATGTTGATCCGAATATTGTGATGCCTGGTGGTGGCGAGTTCTACCCTCCTAATAAATACTCCGCGGCGATTGACAATGAGTCTAAGCTTCGGTGGCTGGATCGCAAATTAGGAACATGCGAGGCGGATCAGTGGGAGCCTTCTGCGAGTAGCGATATGTACACTACCCGCATGCTGATCCCTGAGCACCGTATCCCATCGGATTCTTCTCGTATTCAGGAGCTGGCATATCCTAGAGCACTTCTCCGGTCTGGACCATACGAGTGCAGGGCGGAAGATGACAAATACAATGTTTCTGTGTCGTCGGACTATATTTTCAACAATGCTACAAAGCAGGATAGATATAAGCAGATGAATAAGCCCACCAAGCCTGCGGCGCCTGAGACACCCTTATCAGCGGTGACACAGCGCCTGAGGCCCGATCTGGTGTTTAATGCAGGAAAACCCGATCCTACACAGCTCGTTGCACCTGTTCCCACGAACCCTAATCCTGATAGGTCGTATTCTGCAGAGGCCGCTAATCAGCGTGCGGATCTCATCGCGAATACACGGGGCTCGATGGGGGTGCCAAAGACTATGCTAAACGATATGCCAAAGGCTCTGCATAATCAACTTTATTAGATTGCGTGAATACCTGTATCTTTGTATTCTTTGAAGTAGGCATGGAGGCTTCATTCAAACCTGTGAGCCGGCTTATTGAGCTATTAGGTCCTAAGCCGACTCATCCGTGGGGTGCATTAATCCCCCAAGTTCTTTTATGGTCTTTTCGCCGCTTCTGCATACAGAAACTTGTGACGACCTGTGATATTCCTTTGACGGAGCAACTGTGGGATGATTATTTTGAACTGGTCAGCACGTATGCCCCGAAAGGGCTCAACACGATTGCGCTAGAGTGGCTTACACCTACTAATACGGAATTTGTGTCATCCTCTATGGAGGAGTATAATCGGTTTTTCATTGAATTTCTGGAAATTATAGACTATGTTTTGAAGGTGGATAATGATTCTATTCAGGATGCTATAACCAACTTTTTGGATGCAACTATGGGAGATATTATTGAGGGATGGCTTTCAGGAGAGAATCGTGTATTTCTTATTTATCCGATGGATGAGATTGCTGAGAATGAATTCACAAATGAACAGTGTTCCAATCTTGTGAGTGCCTTGATTGCATTTGAGAAATCGAACACACCGGCAGCTCTTGAGGAGCCGGTGCAGGAGCCAGTCCAGCAGCCAGCTCAGGAGCCAGCTCAGGAGCCGCTGCAGGAGCCAGTGCAGGAGCCAGCCCAAGAGCCAGCCCAAGAGCCAGCCCAAGAGCCAGCCCAAGAGCCAGCCCAGGAGCCAGCCCAGGAGCCCCCAGCCCAGGAGCCCCCAGCCCAGGAGCCCCCAGCCCAGGAGCCTGAAACAACTCCAGTGAGGCAAATCGTTCGAAAGATGTTAAAACGACGAGAACAACAGGCAATAGAAATCCCCGTGCCCCAGCCCGAGCCCGAGCCCGTGCTCCCAAGCGCAAAAGAAGCTCTCCGCCGCCGCAAAACGCGCAAGGCTGTTCTTCTCCAAGGAACTCGTGGAAAAACACGGAGAACGCATCCTAGCCTATAAAGTAAGAGTAAGGCGAATGATTGAGTATCTGTTATTCTTCACCCTCGTATTTCTGGTAGCATCCCTCTTTTACAAGCAACGTCGCACGGAACTTGAGATCCTCCAGCTCGAGCAAACCCAGCTCGATGAGCAGCTCTCAGATCTTCTGGAAGAACTACAGCCGGTTGTCATTCGCGGAATCGCCCCTCCGAAGGGACTCACACGCGAGGCACTCATGAAGATCCCCCGCCTCTCGACATTTGCCGTGGGTGGCCAGCCGTTGGGGGATGTTCTGGAGAAGCCAGAGATGCTGTTCGGAGCGAACGGGGCTCCGACACTTTCCCAGCTGGGGCGCGAAGAGCTGGCGAAGGAACTCTCTATTTCTGTCTGGGCCGATCACACTTGGCTCCCTATTTTTGTGAAATGCAGCTGGTTTGGGAGCGTCCTCGGATGCATGCGCTCCGAGGTGATTCTTGGCGGACTCGGTATGACCCGCACAACGGCGAAATATACTTGCATCATGCCTACGGAGGGAACCTATGTCCTCAGTATTCTGTCACGCCAGTCCGAGTCCTTTCTGCCCGCAAAATGGCAATACAGATATCCGGAATCGCTGACACTGAATGACACACCTCTCGTGGCGGATCTGAACTATCTCGATATCATTCTGAGACCAGGAACGGCTGTATGTCTCCCTCCGCATATCATATATAGCATACAACCCAAGCAGAAGGCTGACGGGACTGCGGAATTCTACGCGGCGGCTGCCGTGGAATATCATGAACCTATCAGCCTTTTGGCAAAGTCCTTTTCCCAAAATTGAGTAGGAGCAATGCCAAAGCGGCAACCAATACTACGCGTGAAACTCATGTTTTCGGAGCCATCGGCAGCCGATTCCTCAGACTCCGATGACGACGGAGAGTCGCTGAAGAACCTCATGAGCGAATTCAAGAAACAGATGGAGGGTCTGGAACAGGCATCGGAGCTCATTACTCAGCAAGTTACGAATCTCTATGCGAGGGCAAAGGCGGAAACGACAGATTGGCTGGTGGAGCCGCTGATTCCGAAGCCGGCCCTGAAGGATTGGCTGGTCGTGCATGAGCTACCTGCGAGACCGACGCTGGAGGAGTTCTTTGAGGCCTGTTTGGACAATGCAAAGTCGCTTGATCTTGAATCGCGCATGGTAGTCTTCCACAGGGATGACGCGGTAGCCCTATGGGGCGGAAAGCGCCGCATGACAATCTTTGAAGTCCTCGCGCTGGTTCCGACACTATTTCATTAGTCTGTCGAGCTTCGTAAAATTGCCTCAATCCACCCGTATTTTTCGTGATATAGTATGGAGAATCTCAACTTGGAACAGCGCGCAGCCTTTGATGCGATTATTGCGGGCAAATCCATCTTTCTGACGGGGCCAGGTGGGACGGGAAAGTCGTATTTGCTCCAGACATTGTATGCGCAGTATAAGGGGCTGACGGGGGGAAAGTCCATTGCGATTACGGCGCTGACGGGATGTGCGGCGCTGCTTCTGGGGCCGTGGGCGAAGACTCTGCATTCATGGGCGGGCATTGGCATTGGACGGGCGCCTATCGAGTCTATTGCCTCAGTGATTTCGGCAGATTCACGCAAGAAGAAGCGGTGGCGGACTACGGATTGTCTCGTCGTGGATGAGGTGTCCATGCTCACTCCGTATCTTCTGGAGTATTTGGACGCCGTGGGGCGGATCGTGCGGAAGTGTGATAAGCCCTTTGGAGGCTTGCAGATTGTGTTTGTGGGGGATTTCTACCAGCTGCCGCCGGTGATGAAGGATCTGAGCCCGCAGGCGGCGGAGAGGACCTTCGCATTTGAGAGTCCCGTATGGGCCGCGACAGTGCAGGAGGTGGTGGAGCTCGTGCAGATTGTGCGGCAGAAGGATCCAGTATTTCAGAAGATTCTGAATGAAGCCCGCATTGGCGAGCTGTCTTCAGAGTCTTATGCGGCGTTGGAGGCGCGCAAGACTATGACGTGGAAGCGGCAGGAGATCAAGCCGACTCTCCTCTTTACAAAGAACCAGGACGTCAATACGATTAACGGAACACAGCTCGATAAGCTGGTGAGTGAGGATCATGTCTTTACGGCAAAGACTACGAAGTCGCCTCCCAGGCTGCCGGCGGATGTGCTGCAGACGATTGTGGAGAAGCTGGACAAGGATGCGCCCTATGAAGTCGAGCTGCATTTGAAGGAGAAGTCGCAGGTCATGTTGCTCACGAATCAGGATCCAGAGGCTGGACTCGTCAATGGGTCGCGTGGAGTCGTCACCGGATTCGCACCAGATGGCTCGCCGCTGGTGAAATTCCTCAATGGTCCGCCGTATCCTGTGCGGATTCCTGCGGCGGCATGGTCATCGGATTCTGAGAAGGAGGGGGATGGAGTGACGCGCGAGCAGATTCCTCTGCGTCTGGCGTATGCTTTGACGATTCACAAGGCGCAGGGAGGGTCTCTGGATTCGGCGCTGGTGGATGTCGGTCCTAGCACATTTGAATACGGTCAGGCCTATGTGGCTCTGTCGCGCGTGAGAAACATGGATGCTCTGTTCGTGTTTGAGATCTCGCCGAGAGCCTTCAGAGCCCATCCGCTCGTGAAGAAATTCTACGCGTCGCTACACGGGGGAAAAATTGATGCTGGTGTGACCCCATCGGAGGCACTACAACAACTGTGAAAATGACTGATCATTCTATTCGTCTTGTGCGCCCTGGTGTAATTGAGCTGATGGGAGTGTCTGGTCCTGCGCGCGGTGGATGGCGCTGCGCGGCGCATGTGAAGTCCTCTGCGATTGATTGCTTTGAGACGAATGGAACTGAGATAACGATCTATATCGGAAATAAGACGCATCCTATTACGATTACCATTATCGACAAGGAGACCTTTCTGTCTTCCTGCAGATTGATTGTTACCGAGATGGCGGCTGCGAAGAACTGTGGGCAGATCGAGGCAGTGCGTGGAGAGGTTGGAACGCTGCAGGAGGCTGTCGAGGCGCTAAAGGTTTCTCAGGTGCAGCTCGCCAACAGTCTGGAGGCGATTGATATGGCTCCTGTGCATGGTCTGATCGGTGAGCTGAATAGTCGGATGGATGTGTTTGAGGAGGCGCTGGAGGAGGCAGACAAGAAGAATGAGATCTATTCTGAGACGCTCGATATGATGGCGGATGAGGATCTGACAGAGGAGAAGCCTGTGGAGGAGGAGAAGCATGTGGAGGAGGATGACACCTATGAGGATGATGAGCTGCCACCACCTGCCGAGGAGTTTCTGAGGGCTCTCAACACAATGCTTTGGACAATTTCTGGAATCGCTATTGGGCTGATCGGCGGCGTTGCATACGCCTCCAGAGATAGTTAAATATAGGCGTGCGTAGCTGCAGGCATCTTACGTGCGTAGCGCCGCAGCTCATAAAATTGCGCTACGTAAGCACACAGTATATTTTTACCACCGTCGGACCATGCCTACTACTTTCTCACTCCCAAATACAGATTCTAATTCCCGGATGACCGAGCACGATTCCAATGTTCAAACCACCCAGGCGACATCTAAGGTATCAAAGACCAGTAAGACCCCCGCAAATAGCCCCCCCTTGAAGCCTCGCCGCAAGTCCTCTGCGGCTGCTTTAGCCGAGATGCCAGCGATTATATTGGCTGATACTACTCCCGTCGTGGAGGCTGTTACGACCCCTACTGCAGTGGTAGCAACAGAAGAGGTCCAGCCCCAGCCCCAGCCCGAGCCCCTACTGATTGAGAATAAGGAGCGGTTCGTCATCTTCCCTATTCAGCACCATGACATCTGGGCGATGTATAAGAAGCACATGACTGTGTTTTGGACCCCAGAGGAGATTGATCTCTCTAAGGACATGGCACACTGGGAGAAGCTGAATGACGGTGAGCGTCACTTTATCAAGCACATTCTCGGATTCTTCGCAGGATCCGATGGAATCGTTATGGAGAATCTGGCCTCCAGATTTACTCGCGAGGTGCAGTGGCCAGAGGCAAAATTCTTCTATGGCTGCCAGAATCTGCTGGAGGCAGTGCATTCTGAGACCTATTCTCTGCTGATTGATACGTATATCTCGGAGCCCAAGGAGAAGTCCGATATTCTGCATGCGATTGAGACGATTCCCTGTGTGCAGAAGAAGGCCGACTGGGCTCTGCAGTGGATTGATTCCGCCGAGGCAGATTTCGGCACTCGTCTTGTTGCCTTTGCCGCAGTGGAGGGCATCTTCTTCTCAGGTGCGTTCTGTGCAATCTTCTGGCTGAAGCAGAGGGGTATTATGCCTGGTCTGACACTTTCCAATGAATTTATCGCGCGCGACGAGGGACTTCATACGGAATTTGCATGCCTCCTCTATAGCAAGATTGTGAATCGTCTGAGTAAGCAGAAGGTGCATAAGCTCATTCGCGAGGCTGTGAAGATCGAGAAGCAATTCATTACCAAGGCGCTGCCTTGCGAGCTGATTGGAATGAACGCGAAGCTCATGTCGCAGTATATTGAATTCGTTGCCGATAGGCTGGTTCTTCAGCTGGGCTACCCGAAGATCTACAATGCGGCAAATCCATTCGATTTCATGGAGCGCATTTCTCTGGAGAACAAGGACAACTTCTTCGAGAAGCGTGTGAGCACATATGCTAAGGCGACAGTGGGTAAGAAGCGTGAGGAGATGGCGTTTGCGATGGACACGGCGTTTTAACGCTTGTAGCCACGGCGTTTTAACGCCTGTAGCCACGGCGTTTTAACGCTTGTAGCTCCAAGGGCTAAACCGGCGCCACCTATACTATATAAGGGAATGAAGGATAATAAGCGTATCGAAATGCCGCGGGATGAGCGGATTGAAGGGCTCATCCGACGGCTGATTGAGATCACTTCCGAGAATCTGGCGATTGCACGTGACAGTATTGTCATGCACGAACAGCATATCAACTCGCAGGAAAGGATAGAGACTACAAATTCTCGTATGGATATGGGAATTTATAGTCTTATAAAGAAGACCGATATTATTATTGGTCTAACACAGCGCCTACAGGTATATAAATCTGGCAACTATTTGCAGCTCCTGTTGGATGAATGGACGGTATTTTTTGCATTCTTTTTACTCCATCCATTTTTACCGAAAACCATGGAGCTATTTGGCTCTGTCATGCTCTACGTGCTCACGGCAAATCGGCTATGGATTTGCCGCACTGCCTGGTATAAGACGACTATCACCGGTTTCTATTTCACGTCGCCATACAAGGCGATTTTTCTCCTCTACTGGTTTGTGAATGAGTATGTGAAGCATCCGATGATCCCTGTTGTTCCAAATCTCAGTATAACACTGCCTCCGCTCTATAGAGCACCGTCGAAACATCTTACAGCAATACTCATTTCCTTTGCACACTGGAATGCCATGTGCCTATACGCAGTTGTTTCGGCGCTTATTGAGAGTATCCAGATTCTGGGCTTCGCCCAACAGTTGAACAAGTATCTTCTGCTCGAGTCACAAGTGATTATAATGGTCTTTAGCGCATTCTACTATGTTCTATCGATTGCCCTCGCAGGAATCTTTTCAAGTGCCTACACGCGAGTCTGCGGATTTGAGATTCCTATGCCATTCGGTGGGCCCGTGAGACCATTTTATTATGTCTGTAATTTGTAGAATGTTTGAGGGAACTGCGCTGAGAAAGAGCTGGGCGAATATTGCTAATAATAACTCTGCTTCGCGTAAAAGACGGGGAGTCGTTAGGCCGAGCGAGCCCGCCCGTAGAACCACCTACAAGGCCCCGCAGGCCAGGCCCCCACCGGTGAGGCCCCCACCTGTAGAAGTAACTGGTAGAAATGCACGCAATATTGAGCTGGCCGAACAGAATGCGGCGAATCTGCGCCTACACAAGGCAAGAGCGAACTCCTATAATGTTATTCAGAGGCTACAAGCACGCATGGAAGCGCAGCGGCGTAGTCGTAACCGCAGCCCTCCAAAACCTGGAAACTCCCCTCTTAGTCGTATGGAGAAGAGGCTGCAAGCCGCTGCAAAAAGGAGGGCGACGCGCGCCCGCAGCCCTCCAAAGGAGGGAAACTCTCCTCTGAGTCGCATGGAAAAGAGACTGCAGCGTCTCAGGGCAGCTCGTGCAGCCAAAGGCGAATAGCCAAAATTGACCACGACGATTCCCAATACTACAGCATATAAGCATGCCTAATCTATATCAGCGCGTCATCCACGCCGGCATTCCATACTGGAGGGATATCACGGGCAATCTATATTATTACCAAGGTGCAACACTTCCGACAGAGGATACCCGTATTCCTCTGGGCACAGAGGCGGCTGGACTCTTTCCCGATTGGCAGATCCGCCTTGAGACAGTAAAGACAGCCTATAGAGCGGCAAGTAAGCCGAGGGTCCGGGCAACGGCGGCGGCGAAAAACTAAACGGCTGGCGCAGCCCCGAAGCAAGTATGCCAGCCCCAACTATCTCTCCAGAGGCTATCGCCGAGACAGCACCAAAGACAAATCGTATCCTCAAAGTCGACGCCAATGTGATCGCCTACTTTGGAGATTTCTTCCTATCGGTCCAGCGTGGCCTGCAGACTACCTCCTCCCCTGAGAAGTCCTCCCGTAAAGTCCCAAAATAAACTGCATCCGCTCAAAATCTGTCTTGAACTGATACTTCTTGCCATTACTTGTGTTGGCAACGTTAAAGGTGCTGACGCTAACATAGACAGATTCTGCTGCAGTCTGAACGGTGGGTGAGTCAAATACGAAAAAGGTGCTGATTTTTGTTTGACAGGGGGAGTTGGTTTCTGACATTCTATTGTTGATCAATCTTTTGATACTGCTGCCCAGTTCGATGCTGGATATCGATTAATATGGAGATTCTGCCCATTCAGGAACTTGAGACGCTCATTATTGGAATCGTATATGTAATAGTTGAGACTCTTATCGCCGACAGAGCGGAGAGTGCTAACATTTGAGTTGATTGTCTGGATACGGTTGTAGGTGCTCCAGTAATCCTGATAGAGAACTTTGACGGAGGATGGAACTGCTAAGAATCCACTGAGATCGAATGTCTCACTCATACTACTTCTCCCACCGGCGGAAATCTGAAAATATCTTCTTGAGAATCGACAGGAATGCCGGCGCAGGACAAACATATCTATATGCTCCAGATTGGTGATACAGGTAAAATGATCAAAGTAGAAGCGGCGGTGACACCGCGTGCCGTTCGCCAGGGTCTTTCTTTCCGAAAGAGTCTGGCCAAGGGCACCGGGATGTTTTTTGTGTTTAGCACACTCGACTACCATACGATGTGGATGCCGGACATGAACTTCTCCTTGGATGTAATCTGGTTGGATGAGAACTTGGAAGTTGTCCATATATCCTACGGACTGCAGCCGTGCGTCTCGCGACAGGTCTGTCCTGCGGCGGGTTCCGAGAAAATGGCCAAATATGCTATTGAGGTAAATGAGGGAGACGCCGCTACTCTCGGATTCGTTGTGGGAACCAGACTTAGCGTAGTGTGATTCTCGGCTCACTTGAGCGAGAAAAGATAGAGCAGCTGATCGAGCTCCCCCAGCATCTCGTCACGGAGATTCACTAAATCCGTATCCGAAGGCTTCAGCTTCTTTACAAGCTGATTCTCTAGATATTCTATGGCGGCATTAATGAAGCGGGGAGCCATTTTCTCCGTCATATTCTGCACATGAACCATGCCGCTCTTGGCATTCATACGGGGACGGCCGTATTTGCCCATATAGGTCTCAACATACTGGTCGATCAGCTTGTCAAGAGTTTCAATGGCTTCGTCGGTGGCCTTGTGTCTGGCGAACACATTCGTCTGCCAGTGATAGAGCTTAATCTGGTCTCGCAATGTGAAGAAAAAATTGATGTCGTCGGCGCTCATGGTGGATCCTTACTCTACTACTATGTCTGATTTGGAAGCAACCTGCACCGCCTGCCGCTCGACTCTGGGAAGCCTCGTCAAGCGTCACGTGGTCTCTGCATGTCCGCTGAGAAAGGGAAGTTATTGCGGAATGTGTGCATCCTATGGTCACAGCCCGCGCAACTGTCCAGACGGTGTGACTCGCGCGTATAGACAGCCACATTTCGCGGAGCAGCTGATCCCTGCCTCGCTAATGGAGGAGTATGGTATCCAGACAAAGACGCCGCTGATGACGGCACCCCTATTTAGTGGGGCCGCTCAGGAGGTGCTTATGGAAGTTCCAGACACCGATGAGGCGGTGAGGGCCGCGCTGCAGATGGTCGGTGTCAAGCCGATGATTTGCCAGGAGAAGGGGAAGAAGGAGAACAAGGACTTCATAGAGAACAAGAAGCGGCTGCAGAAAGTGGCAGATGAGTTAGTAAGGAAGCTTATCTTTGTGGGCAGTGGGGAGGTTAAGAAGCCTGTCGCCAAGCCTGCTGCGGCCAAGAAGGGAAAAACGGCCCCGAAGGTAGATGGCACGGAAACTCACGCGACGAAGGTCGCGGAAGCAGCGCATGCGAAAGTCCAGGAAGCAGCGCCTACAAAAGCGTAAGCGGCAGCGGGGCGGTGACAGCAGCACACGAATGCCCAGTGATTACCCTCAAGCATTGATCCATGCAAGAGAGAACCCGATGGACCAAATAGATTCTCTACCGGTTCCCCAGCGCCTCGGTGGATTTATGGAGGCATCTGATGCATCTATGGATACGCCTGCATATACTACAGCCTAAACCGGATTTTTGATATATATGTAGGGAATGCCGGCGAATTTTAAAGGAGGCAAGGGTTACAAGAAACATAAGAAGGACGAGCAGTCTGGTCCAAACTTTATTGAGATGCAGGAGGGTCAGATGTTGGCCCGGGCGATTCGCCTGCTGGGCAATCGTAATGTTCTGTGTTTCTCGAATGACAATATCATCCGAATCTGTCATATTTGTGGAAAGATGAAGGGTCGTGTCTATATTGAGCCAGGTGACTTGGTTCTTATCAGTCTCCGATCCTTTTCTACGGAGGAGGATGCTTCTACAAAGTCTGTGAAGCGCGGGGACATTGTGGGGAAGTATGCTCCGGAACAGATGAGCAAATTGAAGAAGGAGGCAGGAGTCAATCTGAAACTTTTTATGAAGCTTGAGACGATGCATGGGCTTACGCTGGGTGAGATCGGCGAGGATAAGACAAATGATACTGCTATTGTGGATTCTGGAATCGACGATGGGTTTGAATTTGATTACCCCGACGAAGATAAGCCGGCGGCACCAGCCACTGCAGAGGCTAGCAAAAAGGACGACGGTGGTGACGTGAATATTGATGATATCTAAATGCGTTTTGTATCTTTAGAATACTACGACATATCCTTTTAGAGTATGTCTTATAATAGCCCAGAATTAGGAAGTATGGCGGTAAGCGGCGCATTTGCCCCCGCCGATTTTGAAGATGCAGAGGATGCACGCCCTATTGGCGCTGCCTTTGATTTCGGTGGTCATGGATCTAGCACGCCATATTCCTCTGCAGTGGGGGCGATTCTGACCAAGCATACCGAGGAGATTAAGGGAAAGACGGCGGCGAATCTGAATCTTCCTTCTGGCTGGAAGAAGCGTCTTCGTGATTTTATGGTGCAGAAGAACAACGATTTGCTCGATTTCCTGAAGGTGTCGGTTCCTTCTCATCCGGTCATGGGACCTGGCGAGATTCTGTTGCGCCGATTCGGAAATCCTAACGTGTCGCCGTCACACGCGAGTGTCCGCGATATGATAATGGATATTTCTGGAGAGGATGTTATTGGAGAAATCAATGGGGCTTTGGAGGCATATAGGGGCGAGGGTGCTCTGAAGGATTATGCGAATCATACACGTCTGATTTATGACGAATACCGCAAGGCAGGCGACGAAGTTCTGGCACAGCAGGGGCAGCTGAAGGCGAAGCTGGATCGTCTGGATAGGGTGCAGGGGAAGCTTGCATCTCTATTTGAGATCGATCCGAATGAGAAGTATAGGGAGCTCATGGAGGCTTCGGAGGGATATCTGAAAAAGATTTACGATGATAATAACATAACCGAGGAATACAAGAAGTTGATTGCATCGTATCGCCGCTTCGCCTGCTTGCGTGATATTGTCTCTATGACGCGGGCTCTTACGCAGCAGGAGAATGAGCCGATCTGCTCCATTTGCCTACATGAGACAGTGGCGTTTGCCTTGACGCCGTGTGGTCACACCTTCTGTCAGACATGTATTCGCCGCCAGAATGGGCAGTGCTTCGTCTGTAGGACAAATATCAGAGAAAAAGTGAAGCTGTATTTCGGGTGAGATGACTATGCCGGTTAAGTCGCCTCCACCGAATACTGAATCCGCTCTATAAAGGCTCTTTCGAGTGCCGCTCCTTGTTCAGGTGTCAGTTCATAGACTTGAACTGCCATCTTAACAACTTTTACGGCGATTTCCTCCCACGTGGTTGCCAGAAACAGCGCGCCGAGGCGCATCCGCTCAGTCTCCATGTTAATCATTGTATATTCCAGCCGCTCCTGACAATTTTACAGGCCCGCGAGCAGGTAAAGAGAATCTGTGAATGTTTATGTGTATCGCCTTTTCAATATAGAGGTATGTCGTTCCGCATGGGTGCTCTTCGACGGGTATCGACCAGCAGGAATCATCACCATTTTTAATCTCTTCCTCTACGCGTTCAGCATACTTCTCTATAACAGCCGTCAGCGCGGCATGATAGCTTTCATATACATCGGGATACGCATTTCCATTTTCAATGACGACGTAGATTGTGGTGTTCATGGTGGGAGGTGCGTTCTCTACAGGGGCGACTGAACTTCAATTTTTCCAACACTATCTCCACCTAAGATTTTGGCTCTTGTATATCGTAATACGATGGTCGGATTCGCAACTATCGGGGGTGTAGGAGCTCTTCTAACAGGTCTCGGATTTCTGAGCAACCTCCCTATTGTAAAAACAATACCTATTCTCATGATTCGTCTTCTGGGCTTTTCACTCTATATTGTCCGTAAGGATCGTGACACTATAAAGGGAGTTCTACAGATTCTAGAAAAGGAGACACTGTCATCCTCAACAGTCTATGAATTTGGCAAACAGCGGCCTTCAGGAATGTTTCTGGGCTGGAGATGTTTCGGAATCTACTCGGACGGAACATCGGAATATGATTCCTCGCCAGAAATATCTATCTATACCACGGAGGCCTATTTCAATCACTGTATGAAGAAGTCCAAAGCCGACCCCTTTTTCTTTGCGGCGGAGCCAGTCAAGGGTGCCCCAGTAAAGGAGGAGCAGCGACTGAAAATGTGGCACAGACGCGGGCCTTATACGAGTATGTATTATCATTCCGTAAATATTGACGTGACGGATATTCGTCCGATGGGAGCCCAGGGGCCTATCGTTGAGGATATCGTGAATCTCTACAGAAAGAACAAGCGCGCCACGGTATTTGTCCATGGTGTCTCAGGAGCAGGAAAAAGCACGCTTGGTCTTCTGGTGGCGAAGGAGCTGCGCGGAACCTATTGCCACGATTTCAACCCTACAGAGCCTGGAGATTCTCTGATGTCGTTTCTGCGTGACACGGATACTGATAATGAGGAGAATGGGCCGACCGTCATTGTGCTGGAAGAGATTGATGCGATGATTTCCAGTATCCATGCAGGCACTATTCAGAAGCATCCTAAGATCACAGTATCCGTGCATAATAAGACGACATTCAATACCTTTTTGGACGATATGGTCTTTAATAAAAATGTCATCTTGATTTTGACGTCAAATGTTGGGCGTGAGACGATTAATGGGCTGGACTCATCCTACCTACGCAAAGGTCGCGTGGATGCGTGGCACTCTATGATGGAGGTCTTGGAGCCGGCGGTTTAAACATTGGGTCATATATCCCTATAGGAATGTCAGTGAATCAGATTCAAGTCTCAAAGGAGGTCGCGTTTTCTTCGCAGGGTAGCGTTGCCGGCTCAATCACATCGGAGGCGCAGACGGCGATCGTGGATACCAATCCCATTTCTGAGCAGCAGGAGATGCAGAATCTGCGGCAGATTATTATTTCCTGGCGCGAGCTGGAGAGTGAGGCTACCGCCATGGCGCAGCAGGTGCGCGAGAAGAAGAAGCGTCAGAAGGCACTAGAGGAGATGATTCTCCGGATTATGAAGAAGCATAATATTGGTGCGCTCGATCTGAAGGGATCCGGTGGGCGACTTCTCTATCGTCGCCAGACTTCAAAGGGCGCGCTGAACCCCAAGGTTCTGACTGGACTTCTCGCAACACATTTGAAGTCAGAGGCCGCTGCTGCGGAGGCTATTAAGTATATCAATGACAATCGCGTATCGACTGTGCGTGAGAGCCTCCTGTATGAGAAGAACTAAATCTCTGGAGTCTCAGTAGAAAAATGACCGGCATTCTCGGAGCAGCAACCAAGGCAACTGTTGAGGGATTTGTTGGGACCCACTCTTCCGAGGCGAAGCGTGACGCGTATGTGCAGTTTGTTTCCGTTGTTCTTGCATTTGTCATTGCCATCGTCATTCTTGCATTTATTGGTAAGTATCTGTGGAATAATGTGGTAGTCGAGCTCTTTAGCTTTGCTAAGCCCGCGCGCAGTTTCTGGCAGATTATTGGGTTGATGATTTTTGTTTCTTTAGTGCATCCTTAGCGGCCTTAGCGGCGGCCTTGGCCTCTTTCGCAGCGGCCTTCTCTTTTGCTGTGGGGAGTGGAGGGAGCCCCTTTTCTGCGCGGGCAGCATTTTCTTCTGCGCGGCGCTTTCTAGCCCATGCCCAGAATTCAGGTGTTCCGAATTCTGGCTTTGGACCTGCGCCCGTGGCCTTCTCTGTTTCTAGGATCTTTTCATCTGTAACTGCCTGCTCGGCCTCCTGGGCGTCCATGGATGCGCCAACGAGCTGCTCTGGAGGAACAGGAATGCCGAGATTGGCACACCATTCGCGCACGGCAGCATCGACTATCTCGCCCATGCTGGGCGCGGGCAGATAATGCTGCTTGCGGCGGATGTAAATCTTTCGTTTGGGGATGGTCACCATGATCTTGGATGCGCCAAAGACGGCTTCGTCGCAGTCAAGATATATTTGCGTGCTCATGATGGGGATACCTGCTATTCTACTAGGCGATAGGTTCAATTTTGGGGCTTAATGACTCTTGACATAGGCTATGTAGAATGCACCACAATACTGTCTGTGAGATTTGCCTCGGCCTGGATGACACAGTGAAGACTTTTGATTTCCCTTGCAACTGTTCTGGTCTGTTTCATCAGCAGTGTCTGAATGACTGGGAGACTACGTCTTCTAAGACCTGCCCTATTTGCAAGGTTTCCTTTGCCCCTAAGGAGGAGACCACCAATCTTTCTGATAAGTTCGCCGAGCTGCAGGCGGAGTCCGAGGCCGAGCAGTCTCCTGATGAACCCGAGGAGTTTGACGTCTCAAAGGTAGCCATTCAATGCACCGAGGCAACTTTCGCTGAGACTTGCATGGCCTATGCCGGTCTTTTCGGAGTCATCTCTATTGCAACCTATGCATTTGTTGTGGCTCTGACCGCTTAATAATATCCCTTATACTCGCGCAGCTCGCTGAGAGAAGGTGGCGCGTATCCGCCAACCATGCGAGGCCCCTCCTGGCCCGCAATCATAACCTTACCACCATTGCAACAGGCACCAAGCGCGATATCATTTATATCGGCCATGGCGTCTCCAAAAAGCCTCAGAGCCTCCTTCTCTTCAGACTCGGACAGTTTTTCAGATGTGCAGAGGCGCTTGATCAGGAATGTTCCGCGAGAGCCCCACTTGTCGAGAGAAAGCGCCAGATCGCGCTGGGGAATTGTCTTCGCAAAGCACCGGGCAGTTGTTTCTGCGACAGGCTCCAGGTCATGCGAGGTAGCGAACTTCAGATTAAACGTTGCCTGCACGACGCCAGCGGCTCCGGTCAGATCCCGCTTGAAGCAGGAAATCTTGCCGAGAATAACGGTAAGTTCCCGCAGATCGTCTGGGCCCTCCTCAGTGCTTGTTTGGCGAGAAGACAGGAGATCATAGAGCGCGGCGCAGTCCTTGGAGGAGCGCATGCAAGCCGGCTCTCCAGCTCCGATAGCGGGTCCTGCGAAGCCCTCATCCAGCTTTGGCATAGTGTTACAGCTCTTCCACCAGTATGTTCCCACGAATACCACGAGTGCCGCAATAAAAAGAGATATAAGTGCGAATACAAAGGCGCTGCCTACAGTGCCAGTTGTTTCAGGGGGTGCCATTCTCTCTAATGATATCTGTCAAAGTTATTTCAGGTCCCAGAAAGGGTGCAACGAGTTTCAGAACTGCGGTATAGTCTTTTGGCTCTGGTGGCACAAAGCTACTGTAGGCGCTTTGGAGCACCTTTCTGCAGAGATCACCCTTCGCGTCCGCCTTCTCGAACATGTAGGAGTCAATATTGAGCGCCTCCTCCTCCTTCAGTCTCAAATGATAGACTGTTACGATCTTTCTCTGTCCAATCCGGACAGCTCGCCCCACGGCCTGCTCCATAAGAGCACTTGTCCACCACGGGCCAGTGAATACTATTTGGTCAAAGTGTTGCAGATTCAGGCCGGTTCCACCGGATTGAAGCTGCACCAAGAGAACCTCTTGCTTGCCCTCGGCGACGGGCATTGTTGTGCGATTGAGCACGTCTTGTTTCTGGCTCGCATTGAGGCCGCCGTGATACTGCTGCACGAGCTCTACGGAGGTCTGGGTCTTGAGCATATCGTGGAGCATCTCCATCTCGTGTCTGAAGTGGCAGAAGATGATCCACTTGTGGGACTCTGTTGCGCCATTCACGAGATCACGGATGGCGTCGAACTTTGTGCTGGAGTTTTCCCAGTCGGCCCGGGCATAGAGAGATTTGAGGGCAGTCTTGCGGGCTGCGATATAGATCTGGGGATGGAGCGAGAGCTGGCGGAGGCGCATGAAGAGCTTGAGTTTCTCCAGAGCGGCTGCGCCGCCGCTGTCTGCCTCCAGAGCCTTCCAGCGGCGAGTGATAATGCCTGACATGCCCTTGTAGAACTCGGCCTCGTCATCTGTCTTGAACTCGAGGCTCATGGTCTTGAAGACTGGGACAGGAGGCGCGTCAGGAATAGATGCACGCAGCTGGTTCATCGTGCGCGCGATCACGAACTGCTGTAGGATCGGCGTCAGAAGCTTGATATCCTTTGTGTTGGGGACATCTACGCCAACGAGCTCGAGTAGAGTCTTGAGATCGCCGATCTTGTTCACGATGGGAGTGCCGGTGAGCATCCACATGTGACGTGTCTTGATTAGCCTGGTAATCTCTGTGCTGGAGTTGCCACTCGCGAGGCGATGGGCCTCGTCATAGACCACGCGATCCCACTTGAAGATAGTGGCGAGACTTGGCTTGCGCGTGACTGCCTCGTAGCCGATGATGTGGATCTGGGAGGCTGCCGTCATCTCGCCACCGCCCTCCTTCATCCAGCTGACTCCAGAAGGGCTTGGGACATAGACGGCCATGCCGCAGCGGCGGACGACGACCTTCCACTGCTCGAGAACTGCGACGGGCGCAACCAGAAGAGTCTGCTCGCGGGGCTTGGTTGCGCCCAGCTTAATCACCGCCACCATTTGGATAGTCTTGCCGAGGCCCATCTCATCGCAGAGGATACCGCCGCGAGGGGAGAGTTTGGAGGCTTCACGCTGCAGCATCCAGCGGATGCCGATCTCTTGATGCGCCTTGTAGGCGAACTTAGGCCAGAGAGGTCTGATTACGGGGATTGCGGGGATTGCTGACATGATAGAGAGCAGGGGGGATAAAAAATGGAATAGGGCTCGTGACGTTCAATTTTGCGACACCGATTAATCAAACTCTGTTGGAAGCATCGTTCCCCATGATGGGCATATATCGACGGGCTCTGGCATGCCATTTCCCCAGTTATTTGGATAGGTCGCCCAGGGAGAGCCGGCCGCATGAGCGAACCAGGCGCCCCACCAACTGAAAGTCGAGTTCGCCGTTATGTTTCCTCCAAGACAAAGGGACATTTCATACAGGCTTTCAATATCTGCACGAGGCTTTGCGATAGTATATATGATATCGTTCGCCCTACAGAAAGGTTGAAAGAGTCTCGCGCAGAGCTCAGGCTGGTCGCTGAATAGGCGGAGGGTCGAGCCTGAGGCCACGCGCTTCAGAGCCTCAGCATAATAGTGACTCAGATCTACCTGGTGATGCTGGAGCTTTAGATAATCTCCAAGGCGCACATGAATACTGACAGTGTGCCTCCGTTTCTCGTCAGAGTCGAGGCCGGCTTCTCTTTCCAGCATGCGTCGCACAACGGCTCCGCCGAGGGCATTATCCCAGTCTGGCTTAATACCGCTCGATGGGAAATAGAGCGGGCTTTGTCTGCAGCCACTGATAACACAGGGGCCGTTTGGAGGAGGTCCCAGAGGAATATGCTCATAGTAGCGTCTGGGCGGCTCGTGATACTCAGTATAAACGGTGGGTCCCTCTAGAATGGGCACGCTGGGAAAGAGCCGAAAGATCGTTGCAAGAGCTCCATGGGGGGATTCTGCGCAGCGATCGGCCAGAAAGACGAGGCGGCGATTCCAAGCCTCTGCTGCGCCCGCGGCAGCGGCGTATTGAAATAGGCGGTTACCTAATCCGCTACCGAGTGAAGGTGCGACCCAGTCCATACTCTTGTAGAGTGTAATACAGGCTTTAGCTGCTGGCAAAATTGAGTTGGAGCCCGTTGTAGTTGTAGTGTTACAACTATACGCGCGGCATGACCTTTACGAAGCATGCCCCTACTCAAGTGCAAAGCAACTTCCCAGCGTCCTTCCAGTGTTACAAGCCTGGAACCCACAAGGTATTCGGTAGTGTCTGTATGACGCCGAGGAACACGATTCTTCTGGTGAAGGGACGGAACTCTGGAAAGTGGTCATTCCCCAAGGGCCATAAGGAGGGTTCAGAGACCTATCTCAACTGCGCCATCCGTGAGACAATGGAGGAGACCGGTATCAATCTTTCCGTGTATGCCCCTGTTGCGTGCCATAAGCTCTCAGTCGGTGAATACTTCTTCTATGAGATGCCGGCGGAGGTCGAGCCTGTAATCATGGATGAGCGGGAGATCGAGGAGGCGCGCTGGGTGCCGTTCAAGGAGATCTGCGACTTGCCCTGTAACGTGGATGTCAATAACTTCTTGAGTCGGATGAAGAGACACCCAGCCAGATACTGGGTATAGTTGATTACTTACAGCAGGCCCGTTTAATTTTTATTGGAGTCTCTTATAACTAAAAAGAGAGTCTGCCGCGCGACCCCCTTTTTACAGTGCTTAGTGTGCAAACTCGCAGACGAGCTCGGTATAGCCATCTGGCACCTCCTTCTCTACAGAGATGACGTTTCTGGCCCACGTGCCGACGAGTTGATCAGTGATACCTCTGTAATCTCCGCCGCCGCGGCCATTACCCTCTGCAGTTAGAAGTGGAAGAGGATGAACTCTCCACCCTCCCTCTTCCCCGCAGTTCTTATCGACATAGACCTTCTGCGTGTGATTGACTATGTATCTGTAGGGAGACATGTCATATCTGGAGGGCTGAGACACCCTTCCTTCAACCTCATCATCAGAGGTAAATGCATTGAGGTTCTTATCCGATCCGGCTTCAGGATCGGCATAGTCGCCTGCCCAGACAACGCGGCTCTTATAGAACATACCAAGAGGACTGATGAGATACTCGAGTGCCTGGACATAGGCATTGCCGATGTAGCTGTGCTCCATCAGCTTATACCCGTTTCCGTAGGAGTGAGAGTCTATCCACGTGCGGATAATCTCGGGCTCTGTCTCTGATGCGAGGATGACTGCTCTATATCCCTGTCCCATTGTGTGTGCTTAGCTGGAGAGCAACGCCCCCATTCAATTTTCCAGTAGGATCTGATTGACCCTCTTTAGAGTCTGGATATGCAGAGGCCAGTAGAGATTGAGCATGAGTGTGCAGGCGAAGCCCATCAGCATGTCTTCTTCAGCGATGAAGCGCCATAAGATAGCGCTATGGACAAGTAAGAGCCTCAGGTTCATGCCGCTGGCTATACACTCTCGGTAGTAGAGCGGCTTGTTAGCGATAGAGACGCTGGAAGCGAAACAGAAGGTATAGAGGGCGTGGATGATGAGCTGGGCGTTCTGGGCCCGCTGTATCATCGTAACCGTCTGGACAGATCGTAGCTCATACATAATACAGAAATACTGGAGAAGGAGAGAGACCCCCGTTATGTTGTGTAGGAGATTGACTGTTGCCACACTCTTACAGGGTATGATCTCCAGCCGTGGTAAAAAAGAGACGTTGAAGGGGGTTCTGCAGATAGAGCAGTTCTGGCCGTTCTCTGCGGGATCCAGCTGTGCCCAGCGACGGAGGCACTGGGTGTGGATATACTGCCCAGAGCCGCGGCAGGCGCAGGGGTCTATCAGAGGATTGGCCGCGGTATCCGTGTCTTCCAGACAGAAGCGGCAGGTCGCCATTACCCTATAGAGCGTTAGGGGCTTAGGCTCGGGACTCGAGAGCTGTGACAAAATTGAAAAAGAGGCCGCCGCCTCTTCTTCGTTTTTGTATTTGTCTTGTCTTTTACTCGCGCATCGTCGCGTCGGCCAGGTCCTCAGGCTCCTCTGCCTCCACGATCTTGCCATTCAGCAGGCGGCCAACCCAGACCATCTCTGCATCGACCAGGTCGTGGCGGTCGTTGGTGAAGTAGTCTGCGCCCTCGTGGGTGATGCTGTAGAAGCTCAGGTCCAGCTTCTTGGGAGCTGGGGTGGCCTTCTTGATCTGCATCACCTTCTTGGGCGCAGGGGGCGCTGCAGCGGGCTCTGCCTCCTTCTTGGCAGGCGTTGCAGGCGCTGGCGCCTGTGCCTCCACCTCCTCAAAGGCCTCTGCCTCTGGCTCGGCCTCCGCCTCTGGCTCTGCCTTGGCAGCCTTCTTGGCTGCCCTCTTGGCCGCAGCAGAGGCCTTCGCCTCCTGTGACCACTTGCGGCTCTTCTTGCCATCCTCTGTCACTGGCTCTGCCGCGCTGCCGCCGCTGGAGATAGAGCCAGAGCGCTTGCTCTTGCCCTCTGCCTCCTGCTTGGAGATGGCAGGCGGCTCCCAGGAGGCGCGCTCTGCCGTGATCTCCTCTGGCGACCACTCCTTCTTCTGGGCCCAGAGGTGGCTGGCGAACTGCATCACGGTGCCAGCCTTCGCCTTGGCGCTCTTCTCAACGCCCTCCTCTGCCGCCCGCAGCTGGGCATTGACAGAGCTAACGAATGCGGCAAACGCGTTGGGCGCCCTCTTCTCTGCCTCTGCCTCTGCCTCTGTCCCCTCTGCCTTGCTCTTCTTGGGGCGACCGGCGCTCTTCTTGGCCTTCGCTGGGGCCAGCTCTGCCATGCCGAGGATCTTGCGCATCTCTGACAGCTTCTCTGCCATGCTCTGCTCTAGCTCTGCCATGGCGGTGATCATGCTCTGGTTGGCGGACATCTTGCTCTGTGGGGGGGGTGTGTAGGATGTATGGATGCTTGGGGGGGGTGATGACAAAACCAGGGCTACCAGGCATTCAATTTTTTTTGGAAATTGAATCCTTGGAAAAATTCAGAGGGGGCCTCTTGGGGCTCTGCCACGCTTTTACAGATAAAGTCAATTTCCAGGTAAAATTGACTGCGGCCTAGCGCCAGAGCAGAGCATACCTCTCTCTGCCTTTGTCTCTGCCCTCCTCTGCCTACAGATGCCAAAGACCCCCAATACCCACAAGAAGTGCGCAGCCGCTCTGGCGAACTCTAAGGTGCTCTCTCTGGCCTATGACTCCTCTGCCCCTATTATCTTCGCCGGCGTCGAGAAGAAGCTCGGCCAGAGCCAGTTCCGCCTGAGGATCTCTGGCGGCGCTATGGTCAATGGAACGCCCAGAGGCCTCTTTACAGCGGGAACGCTCAAGATAGAGCCAGGCCATATCGTGGTTATCGAGTCTGCCCGCCCAGGTATGACCCATGAGATCGTGGGGCGTATCGACCAGAAGAAGGATGCAGTGGCTCTGGTCAAGATGGGCCGTCTCCCAAAGGACGTGATGGAGGCCGTCTCTTGTATCGGCGTGGATCCAGAGGCTGCTGCGACCGATGACCTCTTCGAGGTGGCTGAGGAGACTCCAGAGGGCGCCGAGACCCAGGACCGCCGTGGAGCGCAGGTGCAGGCGTCTGTCGATAGGCTCATCCATCTGATCGGCCAGAAGAAGGGTAAGGCCGCGGCGGCTCCTACGGTGACAGCAGAGGGTGATGTGGATATCGACGCGATCTAACGCGCCCTGCAATGGAAAGAGGAAGGCGGCCTTTTTTCACCGAAAATTGATGGGGTCATGGTGCGCTCTCCCTCGCACCACTATAATGACTACAGATCAGGAAACTCTCAACAGAGCTATTGAGGAGGCCTATGACCGCTGCCAAGAGCTGGGCCGCGCCATGATGCGCATCAGCCCTACGTCTGAGATGCAGCGCTGGCGGGCGGCCTACAGAGAGACGATGGAGGCCCGTAAGAACTATCTGAGGCTCGTCTATCAGGACTACTATCAAGAGAGCATGTCACGTCTTGATACTCTTGAGCTATCTCTCCGCGCCAAAAAATTGAACGGCGACATGGCTGCTCTTGCCATCACCCCCCTCAAGCAATAGACACAGACACCATGAGCTCTGAGCAAATCATCAACATCCCTGGCCTCGAGATTGAGTATCTCACAGACAGCATCGTTGTCTCGGGCAAGATGACATACGCCTACAGAGAGCAGCTGAAGGCTCTTGGCGGCGAGTGGAGCCCCGAGACGAAGGAGTGGTTCCTGCCGCCTGCAACCGACATGTTCAAGATAGAGATCATCCCACCTCCTGTCGCCGACAGTAGGGTTCTGGAGGCTCTGAAAGAGAAGGAAAGATCTGGCAACTATCACTGGATTTGCTGCGAATCTTGCAAGGTCGTGAGCTGGGGACGCGGCATAACCTCCTGTAAGACACATGCGAGCGATGGAAACCCCATCCGTATGTTCGGCCGCATCTACACGGGCGACTAGACAGACTTCACGCCCCCCATCCAAATAAAAATTGAAAACAGCGACGGCTTTTTTCGTGCCACTACCTATCGTAACCATGGCCACTCCTTCCTCTGACCAGCTGTTCGAGCTCATCGATTCCCTCAAGAAGAGTATCAACGAGTTCTACGCCAAATACTCTGATCTCGACGCGAACGGAACGATCGATATGCGTGTCCTCTTGCGCCGCTCAGACAAGCTGCAGCTCTTTATGGACGGTGACTACCACGCCCTGTGGCAGATGGAGAAGGAGGATTCTGAGCGGAACGCCAAGGCTGCGGAGGAGGAGTGTAAGAAGAAGGAACAGGCAATGGCTGAGCTGGCCAATGCCCTCTCATCCCTCGAGAAGTTTGATTCGCGCATTGAGAAGACCTATTCAGAGACACTGCGTGTGCAGGACATGGTGAATAGGTGCCTCAGCATCTATGAGGATGAGACGCCAGATGATCTGCCCGATCTCATCCCCTACCAAAGCGAGCCAGAGTCGTGTAGCTCGCCCTGCAACAGAAAGATTAACTACGAGCCTCCCTCACCTCCCACGGAGAACTTCTACGACGACGGATACTGGCACGATTCGGGCGTGTGAAAATTGACCGTTCTTACTGCCCCTACGAATACTACAACAAATGACCTCCTATTTCCACACTATCGCTCCCTGCGGCTGTGAGTATAGCGATTGCTCCCATGTTCACGAGGCGCGAGTGATCTGGACCGGCTCAGTATATGTGCAGGTAGATGAAGATCCCCAGACAGGTAGAAGACATGAGCTGTATTTCGACTCTCTGCGTGAGTGGGTTATCTGGCACTATCAGAAACAGGGATTCACTATCAATGATCAGCACTACCCATTTGAGAAGGAGGTAAAGAAGTTCCACTTGCCTCAAGATACGCCTAGAATGCTTAACAGAGGCGACATAATCGGTTAGAAAATTGAACGGCTGGGCTGCCGGGGCATTTTTCATACCAAATCCACCCAGAGTTTCACAGCAATGGGCAATAAGCAATCCATCAAGGGGCAGAGCGAGGGAGTTCGCCGCGATTTCATGCGCTATCGTCTGAGCTTCGTCCTGTCTATCAATGTCGCAGGAGAGGCTTCTGGAAAGTCCAGCAGCTTCGCAAAGGCGAAGGCGGCTATCCGCGACCCGCTGACGTGGCAGGCATATCTGGAGGAGACTATGATGGCGGCGATATGTAGAGAACTGGGTTCGAGTCTGGGCGGCTCAAGTATCGGCCTGTGTTACTCTATACGAGTGGTCTTGACAAAGAAGTGGCAGGATGATAAGCCCATGAGCTACATTGGCTATGTAGAGTGGATGAGCGTCAAGTGTGATCTGGACATGGTGGGCGAGGCGCTGATGAACAGCTTTGGTGACATCTTGTATTACTACGGGATCTCGAGTCTAGACTCGAAGTGGAAGATCGTCATGAATCCCAAGGGGCTGACAGGGAATGTGATACATCCTACAGAGCGCATAACGATCCGCGAGCGTGCGTGAAAAAATTGAACCAGGCCACCCGTATTTTTTCAGGCATACTCATGGCAACTATCTTTCCTTCCACAATCATTGATGGCGTGTGGTGCTGTGGCATGTGCCCAAAGCAGATTGCCCAGGCGAAAAAGAGCGGCATCTCATATCACAAGAATACGCACTTTCCGAAGTATATCTGTGAGACCTGTAATAGCAGCTTCGCACAGAAATGCCAGATGGATGTGCATATCCGTATTGCGCACACTGGCGAGAAGCCCTATAGCTGTGCGGACTGTGACTGTAGCTTTCCGCAGATGTCAAATCTGAATGACCATCGGGCGAGAGTTCATGCTACTACAGAGAAACCACGCAATAGAAAGGCTCCGCTCACTATTGCATGGTATAAGGAGCAGGTTGATCTGCTGCGACCAGAGTTTCCTACTATGACGCGTCTAGAGATAATGGACCAAATCAATCGGCGCTGGCGGGCTCTGAAGGAGAAGCATGGTGCCGGCTGGAGGGACTATCTAGTTGTAGAGGGCGACTCCACGCCCATACCAGGGGAAAATCCAGGGGCGTAGAGGACCGGGGTCCTCGTCTGTTAAATCTGTAATCTCCTTTCTGACTATTTTTGGATAGACATTCCTGTAGAAGTGGGCGTCCTCCTCGGTGGGCACGTGGCTCGTCTGGAGTTGGACCATGGTGCCTGGGGATGTTCCGAAGGACTCCTCAGTTCTGTGGGCAAGAATAAGGATGAGCAGAACTCCTGTCACCACACCTATCGTTATAGCGTCCCCCTTTTTCATTCTAGTCTGGATGCAGAGTCTTTCTGGATCCTGCAAAAATTGAAGCTGGGCTTGCAGATACCGGTAGGTATCCGATGCCTACAATCATCATTCCGCCTGCAATGAAGATGCAGATACCTGCGGTATTCCGTGGAATGGAGGATCTGGCCTATAAGGAGTTGGAGATAACGCAGTCTATAGGGCCATGGCACGCTGGTGGCGAGATGTCTCGCTGGCGCCGTATTGGTGAGTGCTCCGTAACTCTTTCTATGGAGGAGCTAGATGACACGCGACACACGTATCCCATTATTCAGACCGAAGCCACCCGGAATACTGAGCATATATCTGACTATGTTAGTATGGTTCTGGTGGGGGACTGGGTGACGAGAGAGCATGAGAAGACTACTATCATTGAGGAGGAGATGGTGGAGGGTCTGTGGTGCTCGAACTGCTGGAGATCGCCGAGAGAGATGGGTCCGATGCGGGCGGAGCGCTACTTCTACAGCATTGGGTTGGTTCGGTGCAAGCACTGCAGAACTAAGCTCGCGACCTTTGATGGCGAGCACGAGGAGGGTGAGACGTATGCCTTCAGTAGTATTATTGACGAGAAGATCGTGGTCCCAGTGCAGGAGGCGGTTCTCGGATGGGGTATTGGGGAGGTGTCTGCGTTTTATAGAAAGTGGCGGGACAGATTGTCTGAGGAGCTGAAGGAGGATTTGATGATGGCCGTGTTTAATCCGAGGAGGGAGAGATTCTTTGAGGGGCTGGGTGTCTGGAGCTGAGATGCGGCTGCCAGATATAATAGGGGGTCATAGTAATGGGACAGACACGCAAGTCGCCTTATAACCCTACAAAGTATTTTCGCGGTCTTTCTGGCACACGGAAGGCGGCGCGCCGGCGTGAGATCAAGAAGTTTGGATCCATGTCTTGGAAGAATCCTCTGGCGTATGTGGGGTTCAAAACAAACTCAGGTGTGAAGACAAAGGCGTCTGGATATACGGCAACTTGGAAACGGAAGTTTCCAGATGCCAAATCTCTGGAGCAGAAATCTGCGGCCACCGGCGTCCCTTTGAAGTATATTCGTGAATCCTACAATCGCGGAATGGCTGCTTGGAGGACAGGTCACCGGCCCGGTGCTACTCAACAGCAATGGGGTTACGCGCGCGTGCATTCTTTTTTGCTCTGCGGGAAGACGTATCAGACTACAGATTCTGATATCGTGCGTAGGGCTATGAAGGAGTCTGCGGGGGCAAAAAGCTGGTGGTCAGGACAGGGGTGTGCTGCTCCGTGAAAATTGAAGGTGGTCCCTTGTCCATCCTGTAAGTATCCCCCAGAGAATGTTCATCTACGTGCATCCCTACAGCCTCAAGAATACTACTACCAAGTGCGCCTTCTGTCACGGAGTGTGTGAGGGAATGCCTACGGTTGCAGAGACACCGGCTGGAGAGCCGGTGGTTGGCTGGTATGCCTGCGACTCCCAGAGCTGTCGGGATAATCTGAAGTTCTGCGTATCAGAGTTCAAGCAGAGGGCTGCACGTCTTCCAGCTTCCGATACGGCAGACAACGTTAAGAATATTATGAAGGCGGCGGCGAAGGCCGATGATGCTATTGCCAAAGCCAAGGCGATGCCCGGTGACTTTACAGAGAATCTCTTTCAGACAGCGCAGGGCGTGAAGCATGATTCTATGTGCCCACACGATCTCCCATACTACGCCTGCATGGGGTGCAGCCACTAGGCGTGTGATGGGTAAAAATTGAATACTACTCCATTTTTAATGGCATAGTATCCCACACAAGACCATCATGCAGTGCAACGCTCTCCGCAAGAATGGCCACCCCTGCAGAAACTACGCTACCCCTGTGAAAGGTGGAGGAGCAGTCTGCCACATGCACAGAGACTTCTTCACCAGCGATAAGGCGTTCGAGAATCTGAAGCGGAATGCCTCTATCTTTCAGAGTATTCCCGAGCGGAAGTGGGCTATTCAAATGCTAAAGTCTGCTGGATTCAACTGGCAGCTGCCCTATACGGCCTATATCGAAGCGGCTACAGATTCTGTCGAGCCCTTCGAGAAAGATAAGGCGGCATACATCTACGATATAGCGATCCGCGCAGAAGTAATACGGCCGCTTGCAATCCTGAAAGTCTGGCGTAGCCGCGTGCGGCGCCAGATAGATGTTCTGCTCTTCTGTTCCTCTACGTCGAACGAGCCGACAAGCCCCTTTGTAGTAGGAGAGTTACTGAACCCCTATTTCAATAACATGGATGGCTACATGGGATTTACCCTGGTATCGCACATAATGCGGACATTAGGGCTTCCTGCCGTGGCTCCACAGAGCACGTTTGATCTCTACAAGTCTGTTTGGCAGAATATTCTGGAGGTTGTGGCTGCTAGATGTTCGATGGACTACTTTATTGGCTATCCTATCCAGAAGTTCATGGAGCACCTCGATAGCAGTCATGAGAAGTATAGGACATCTCTCTGGCACAAGGGGATACGAGAGTATGTGGAGAAAATCATCCGTGAGGGGCGGACGGCAATGCGGAAGGAGATGAAGACGCGCTGTAATGTCTTCAAGGAGGAGCTTGTGTCTGTTGTCTTTCGGCCAGAGAATGTTATGCACCGCTGGGAGTTAGGATGTGCTCCAGAGGATATGTAGTTCAGCGCCCCGATACAAAATACTGCGTATCTATAGAGAAGGATGAAGGCAAAAGCCCCTTCGAGGCGTCACGCACGTAAAATAAAGAGAAGATCCCACAGGAGACACAACTACACTAGACGCAACCATTTTTTGCTGCAGATAGCTCCGATAAAGGGTGGTGCTCCAACGAGTGGGACATGTGACCTTGTTGTTGCAAGATATAAGGAGAGTCTTCAATGGCTCAATAACTATAAGGATCGCAACTTTCACGCGGTATATATTTATAATAAGTCTGATAAGCCAGTAGAATGTCCCCTAGCAAAATGCCATATAAAGTCTATACCGAATACTGGAGTATGCGATCACACATATCTATATCATATTGTTCATCATTATGATAGCTTGGCAGATGTTACTATTTTTGCAGCAGGTTCTGCGGATTCACCGCACAAGCGCGAAATGCTCGATTCCACTATTACTATGGCAATGAATACCAGAGATACGGTCTTAAATACATATGAGTTTGATGTTAGCGCTAAAGATGCAATGTATAAGTTTGAAATGCTTAATTATCGCGTAAATGCAAAGGATAATCATGAAGGAGATACTAAATTTGATCATGAACCTGCCACTATACGTCCATTTGGAAAATGGTATGAAGCGCACTTCCCAGGTGTGGATATTAAACAGGCAAGCTTTTTTGGAATATTTGCGGCATCAAGGCGTCACATCCATCAAAAGCCCAAGAGTTTCTATAAACACCTATTAAATCAGGTAAATACACAGAAGTTTCACGAAGCATCTCACTATATTGAGCGCGCATGGCCCGCAATTATAGGCGCCCCTAAAGAGTGTATGCATTATCCAACTATTTTCAATAAAACTATACCTAGTTACCATACGCAGTTTAGACGTTAGGCCGCTGCCGAAATCACATTGTAGATAAATCTACAATATTGAAAACTTGTTTTTCAATGTGATTTCTACTGAGGTTTGCCATAAATAAATTTTCAAGCGGCAAACTCTCGCTTGCGAGAGGCTCTAAATAAAAACG
>Ga0214921_10000296_pt1 | contig 98134 bp, 97 predicted proteins | sample LL1505_MetaG_FD_177992 | JGI IMG/M metagenome (GOLD analysis project Ga0214921, IMG submission 177992) | Freshwater microbial communities from Lake Lanier, Atlanta, Georgia, United States - LL-1505 | ecosystem: Environmental > Aquatic > Freshwater > Lake | place: USA: Georgia | collected... | reverse complement strand
TTCACAAGTTTAGACTGCACGCCTGGATAACTAAAAAGTAAAAGCCCCAGGGCGTCCTGTGGGGTTTTATTCATGGGATGAATACCACGGAGTGATTCTTGAAATGTTCACCACCAGACTTTTTCTCGATGGTGATTACTAAATCCTATGCACAAATCACTCCCACTCCTCTCCTCTCTTATCTTGATTGGAGCTTTCACCACTGCCCTTAATGCCAAGCCTATGGACACGTCCAAGGGTGTGGCCGTAAAGAGCGTTGACCCGGATCATGAACGTCTTGTTGAGGCCAAAAAACGCGTGAATGAAATTCCCGAAGTTTTAACGGCGCAACAACAAGCTAAGTCTGACCACGCACAGTTGGTTAAAGTTTCAGCCGAATATAAACAGGCGCGGACCAAATCAACCAACTCTGATCAAGCCTATCGTAAAATCTTTGATGAGCAGTTAAATAAGCTCGACCCCGAAGCGGCTAAAATTTCCGCTAAAGAGCGTCAGGCCTTTAGAGAAAAAATGGTGAAGGCTAGAGAAGCTAAAAAATCTGAGGGTAAAAAAGTAGGCGTGCTGGATTCGGATGAAGACGACGATCGCTCAGAAGAAGAAAGCTAAACAGCAAAACCCACCACACCGGTGGGTTTTTTATTTAAGGGCTTTTTCTAACATACTCCAAATTTCTTCCACCGGTTCTAAACCGATCGAAATTCTTAAAAGATCGGGATCTAGTCCAGCCGATCTAATTTCTTTTCTTCCTGCCTCAGTTGTAACTTCATCAAAATGTGCCAACCACAAATAGGGTGATATGAGTGTAAACTCTAAGCCAAAACTCGGCCCTTTCACGCACTGCAACTTATCATACACGCCTCTCATTTCTTTTTTGAGTTCAATGGTGATGAGCGAACTAATGCCCGCACTGGATCTTTTTAATTTTTGATAATTGGTTTTCGTGGCAACACTTTCAGCGGTTCTAACAACAGCAACCGCAGGGTGCTTAGATAAACGCTGCGCAATAATATTGGCGCTCACATTTATTTTTTTGAGCACTTCCTCTAGCTTTGTGATTTGTAGAGCCAAGACCTCAGTATCGAGAGGATGTAATGGCTCGATAATCTTTTTAGCTTCCAGAATTAATTGAGCTGCTTCAGGTCTGGTTTCATTAACTGCCAAAATTCCTGCCATCACATCGCCCTCGCTGGCCGTATACTTAGTTAGACTAGAGCATACGATGTCTGCATACGGTAAAAGATCAAGGGTTGCGATGCTCACCGCACTGGGATCTAAAACCAGCTTGGCCCCATACTGATCACAGAGTTGGCGTAGTTTCGGAATATCCGGTGTCTCTAGTTGAGGATTATTTGGGGCTTCGGTAAAAACTCCTGCCACCCTTCCCTCTCTTAAAATCTGCTCAACCTGTTCGAGCTCCTGAATATTTTTTACAAAAACATGCTCGGTTGAACTATTTTTTTCTAAAATTTTAGCGGAGTCGACGTAAAGCCAACCCAACTGTATCCAGATGTTTTTACCCTTCGGATTTTGAATCTGATTAACTGCCGTCATCGCCGCATAAGCTGCGTTCGTTCCTGACAGTGAAATCAGAATGTTTTCAACCTTCGCCTGAGTTAAATACGATGCACAAAAAGATTTAATCTTTTCTGTGGCACTCGCGTTTTTAGGAGACGATAAATTTTTTAAGTAAGCTTCGGCCTGGCGGGATGAAATGAGTGTGCCGGTATGTTGAATTAGTTTAGCTAACTTTTCTGCGGCTGGCCCGGTGGGAATTGTAATCAAAACCCAGTCTGACTCTTGATCCACTTGAGCGTTTAAAATTCCTGCCCACTTTAATAATGCTTGGGCAGATTTTAAAGAAACAACGGGAAAGAGTTCGCCCACTCTCTGATGTTTTTGAGCAGCCAGTTTGGCGGCTTCATGCACCAGGCGATTACGAACAAACCGAGGATACCCTGCCGATATTTTTTCCCAAACCCGGGCTTCTTTTCTTTCATAACCCTCTATGTCCGCCAACGTCGGCAATGAAACCACTGTGGCGTGCGGGGATGAGGGAATGACTGAACCCAGGGGTGGACAATATAACACTTTTTAAATGTCTCCGGTCGTTTCGTTTTGAAAAATCTGGGCAAGCGTCTGGCGTCGACGAATCAATTTCGCGGAACCATTGGAACTTATTAAAACCTCTGGAGCCTCCGGGAATGAATTATAATTTTTAGTACTCATTCCAGCACAATAGGCACCCGCCCCTCCAATAATACAAAGATCTCCAATTTGCGCCTCGGGAAGATTCTTTGATGTAAGCGTTTCAGGCTCACCTGGAGCACAAGTGATTAAATCTCCGGATTCACAGCAATGACCCACAATGACATAATCATTGGTCTTAGAAGATTTTGTTTTGGGGTATAAATAAATCGGATGTTGGGCACCATAGAGCGACGGTCTTAAAATTTCCGTCATGCCTGAATCTATCTTTATAAATTTTCTGGAATTTGTATAAACAATATCCTGAACCTTACACAGGACCGCTCCTGCATTCGCGACCAAGAAAGTGCCTGGCTCGATTTCTAGTTTAAGCTTTCGTCCTTCGGCTTTGGCAAAATCTTCAAAGGCCTGCTTAACGGGCACACCAATTTTTTGTGGATCTGTACCCTTCTCTCCCGCCACGCGGGCAATTTTATATCCACCACCTAAATTAAGTGTGGTTACCTCATTAAATAATTTAACGAGCGCTAAGCTGGATGCGGAGACCTCTTGCCAAACTTGTGGGTCGCTGCCGGAGCCGATGTGCGTATGGATGCGGATGACTTTTAATTTATAAGTCGCGGTAATCTTTTTTACTTGGTCAGCCCATTCATACCAAATTCCAAACGATGAGTCGGGCCCACCGACATTAGTTTTACCTGTTCCGCCCGATCCGCGACCAGGATTAAATCTGACGCCGATGTTGTGACCTGGTAATGCGCTGCCAATCCGCTCGAGTTGATTGAGCGAGCAGGCGTTTACTTGAACGCCTAGTTTTAAGAGCTCAGCAAAATCTTCGGGTAGTTCCTGTGAAGATAACGAAATTTTTTCTGGGGACACTCCGGCGTGAATAGCGCGACGCACCTCCCATCCCGAACTCGCATCGAAATTTAAGCCTAGGCCAGCGAACAATCTAAGAATGGAAGCATTAGGACATGCCTTCATTGCGAACCGTACCGTCAGACCAAAAGAATTAGGAAAGGCCAGCATCGCCTTGGCTTGGGCGGTTAAGGTCGCCTCGTCATAGACAAAACAAGGAGTGCCATGGGCTGAAGCAATCTGATCGGCCAGGGTTGGATTTAAAAATGGGTGATGTTCCACGGTAGTATGGTGAAGACTTTGGCGTTCTCGGGCCATCCTTCCAGCCTTTTCAATTTTATGACACCGCTTGCCACCCCGCCCCGACCTGGTTGGGATGGTTGAGTCTCTAATATGTCCGACCTCGATACCATCGTTGCAACCTCTACCCCCTCGGGAAAATCAGCCCTGGCGGTAGTGCGGATAGATGGACCCTTGGCTCCCAGTATTATTCAATCTGCTTTTGGTCGAAAAAATTCTCTCGTCATAAAACAGGCAACCACAGGAATCTGGTGCGATTTAAAAAATGAACCGGTCGATCAGGTTGTCGCATTACTCTGGGCCAATAGAAAATCTTTTACGGGGAGCGATTCTCTTGAAATCACCTGTCACGGAAATCCTCTCATCATCCGTCGACTCATCGAAGATTGTATGGCTCGTGGCTGTCGCATGGCCGAACCAGGTGAGTTTACGCGCCGCGCATTCTTAGCCGGTAAAATTGATTTAACTCAAGCGGAAGCAGTCGCTGATTTAATTCATGCGAGCTCCGAACGCGCCCTCTCGTCGGCCCGACGAATGTTAGCTGGCGAAATGGGAAAATTGGTTGCGAGCTGGACTGATCGCCTACTCCAAGCCCTCGCTATTCTTGAAGCACATATTGATTTTCCCGAAGAAGACATTGGAGCCGAAAACCCTCAAGGACCATTGATTTTATTGGGTAATATTGCGTCAGAACTTTATGGATACGCGGCTTCTTCTAAGCATGATTCAGTCATAAGAAACGGCTTGAAGCTGGTCGTTGTCGGATCTCCCAATGCTGGAAAATCTAGTTTAGTAAATGTTCTGTCAGGAACCCAACGCGCTTTGGTGAGCGATGAGCCTGGTACAACGCGCGACTTTTTGGAAGCGCCGATTGCTGGATTACCTTTAGCGGTGACTGCGATTGATACCGCGGGCTTGCGCGATGGTGGATCAACTTTAGAAAAAGCCGGCATGGTGCGCTCGCTCGAACAAGCTGAGTCTGCTCACTTTATTATTTTAGTAGTCGATGCTTCATTGCCTCCCCCTGCCCTGCCTGACTCTCTTTTGGTTTTATTAAACCCAGCAAAAACTTTGGTGATTAAAAATAAGTCGGACTTACCCGAGCATGCTGATTTCAAAAATTTCTTACCGGGTTATACTAAAATTAAAACCTGTCTGCTGGATGGCCGTGACGCGGAAAAACTGCGATCACACCTGGGAGATATCCTCGTTGAGCGTCAGTTGGCCCCTGGAGCTGAAGACCTCATTGTCAGTGTACGCCATGCCGAAGCCCTAAAACATGCGGCCGAGGCGCTCACCGAGGCCATTAGCCATTTATCAGCCCCAGTTCACACGGAATTAGCCGCTACCCGCTGTCGGGAGGCCCTTGACTCCCTTGGGGAAGTCGTGGGAAGAATTGATAATGAGCGAATGCTGGACAAGTTGTTCGCTTCCTTCTGCATAGGTAAGTGATTTCCTCTGCTAGGAGGAACTCCTCCTATGCAACCCGCTAAAGAAATAAGACTCGGCCCACAAAAGCCCTACGACGTAATCGTCTGTGGTGCGGGGCATGCTGGAGTTGAGGCTGCATTAGCTGCGTCGCGCATGGGTGTAGATGTCTTACTATTAAGCGGGAACATTGATACTATTGCTCAAATGAGCTGTAACCCTGCTATTGGGGGTCAGGCCAAAGGTCACATTGTCAGAGAAATTGATGCCTTGGGTGGCGAAATGGGAATCACCGCCGACGTGACCGGAATCCAATGGCGCCTTCTTAATTCATCAAAAGGTCCCGCCGTTCAGGCCCCACGTGCTCAGTGCGATAAAAAGGCCTATCAGTTTCGCCTCAAGCACCGCTGCGAACTTCAGCCCGGACTGACTATTTTCCAGGCGATGGTCACCGGCCTTATCTTTGATCGCGGCAAAGTGGTCGGGGTAAATACTAACCTAGATTTATCCTTTTACTCTAAAACTGTGGTCGTCACAACGGGCACTTTTTTAAGAGGTCTAATGCATATCGGTTCCAATAAAACCGAGGGAGGAAGATTGGGCGACTTTAGTTCTAAGTCGTTGTCTAGCAGTTTCTTAGACGCTGGCATCGAGTTACAAAGACTCAAGACCGGCACCCCTCCAAGAATCCTCGGAAGCTCGATTGATTTTTCACAATGCGAGGAGCAAGCGGGCGACCAATCCCCTACTCTTTTTGCATTCCATGACACGCGCCAAGATGGCGACTTGTTCCACGTGGAACACTCGGGTCAAACCCTTCCCGGCTGGACTCCTGGATCTAACCAGGTCTCCTGCTGGATGACGCAGGCTACCGGGTTAACCGGAAAGATTGTACAAGATAATCTCCACCGTTCTCCCCTTTATGGCGGCGAGATCAAAGGTGTCGGTCCGCGCTACTGCCCCTCTATTGAAGATAAGTTTGTTAAGTTCTCCGAAAAAGAAAGCCATAAGCTCTTTTTAGAACCTGAAGGCCGAAATACTAACGAATGGTACATCAATGGGCTTTCGACATCCTTACCTTTTGAAGTGCAGCTTGAAATGCTCCATTCTATAGCCGGACTGGAAAATGCTGTGATGCTCAGACCGGCCTATGCCGTTGAGTACGATTTTGCTCCGCCAACCCAACTTTATCCAACCCTCGAATCCAAGAAGGTTCAGGGTTTATTCTTTGCTGGTCAGATCAATGGCACATCTGGATATGAAGAAGCTGGCGCCCAGGGTTTAGTCGCTGGGGTAAACGCTGCAGCGATTTGTAAGGGTTTGACTCCCATGGTGATAGGACGAGACGAAGCCTATATTGGTGTTTTAATTGACGATCTAGTAACCAAAGGAACCCAAGAGCCTTACCGTATGTTTACAAGCCGGGCCGAATATAGACTTTTATTTAATCATGGAAGTGCTGAACTGCGGCTGAACTCTAAAATCTCTAATTACGGGTTGGTAAGCCCAGCGCGCCTGGGGCGCATTCAACATAAAGTGGAAAGGGTAAACCACTGGGTAGAATACATGGAGAAGATTAATATAGCAGGGGGTATAGCTGGTGATGTTTTAAGAAGAAACATTGATAGCACGCCCGCGGACCTACCGCCTTCGTTTAACTCGGAGACACCCGAGGTTAGGGCAGAGGTGCTTTACCGGGTTAAATATAAGGGCTATTTGAGCAGGGAATTAAGATCCGCTCGTAAACTTCACGATCTTGATAATTTCAAAGTTCCGCAGGGTTTTGATTTCCTTAAGGCCTACGGATTAAGTAATGAAGCACGACAAAAGCTCGCGGCGGTTAATCCTATTAACCTGGGGCAGGCTAGTAGAATTAGTGGGGTTAATCCGGCCGACATATCTCTGCTCATGATTTTATTTAGGGCCCACGGTTCTTAATTTTTAATAGGCTGTTCCACGTGGAACTTTTAATTTAAGTTACTGATTATAAACACTTTAAGTATTATTTAGAGTGGTGTAACAGTTTTGACACAATTGTCTTTATTTTCTGGATATATTCTTTGGGTCTGGTTTATTCGAGACATGTCCAACCAAGACACCGAGCACATGAAAAGAATTTTTGTGGTCGATGATGAGGTCGATGTCACCGAGCTCTTGGAATATAAATTAAAGCAGGCGGGCTATGCGGTGCGCGCAATCAACGATCCGTTGCGCACGATCGGCTTAGCCAGAGACCTGCGTCCTGACTTAATTATTTTAGATATGATGATGCCCGATCTTTCGGGAGTTCAACTTTTACGGATGATTCGCGGAGATGGAGTGCTACAAGATATTCCAATTATTTTTCTCACCGCCAAGGGTGATATTACTGACAAGGTAAAAGGATTGGAATCGGGTGCGGACGATTTCATGACCAAACCCTTTGATGCGCGTGAACTTCTACTGCGCGTGAAGTCTCTTCTTCGTCGGGCAAAATCAGCCGCCGCAAAACCTTCAACGCGATTAAGCGCTGGCGGTTTATTAATGGATATCGAAAAACATGAAGTGACGGCGGATAGCAACGTGGTTGATCTCACTGCCACTGAATTTAAACTCCTCCGTATTTTATTAGACCGCAAGGGCAGGGTACAATCACGGGAAGAATTGTTGGCCGATGTTTGGAATTATTCGCCTGATTTAGAAACGCGCACCGTGGACACTCACGTGCGTCGTTTACGAGAAAAATTAGGGTCAGCCGGAGATACGATTGAAACGATTCGTGGTGTAGGTTATCGTATTTCTAATTAAATATAATGAGCACGCTCCCTTGGATTTTATTGGGGCTGAGTTTTGTTTTTTTTATCTATGTTTTTTTAGTCCTAGATGATTTAGTGCGTTGGGCCCGTCGGGCTATTTTACAAAATAATTTCGGCAATCGTCCAGCGGGGTGGCTAGTTGCTTGGTTTGGTTTTGATGATCTCTACCACGCCATTGAAGGTAAGTCGCTAACCGAGGGTGAAATTAGTTTAGCAGCGGCAAAGCGTATTGAAATACTACTTTCTCCGCTGACGGACGCTGTCTTAGTGGTAGATGCTAAAGATTTACTTCGTCTAGCAAATCCAGCGGCTAAAGAATTATTTAATATAAGAGATGATGAATTAGGTGCGTCGTTTATTCCTTTAGTGAAGAGTGCTGAGTTTATTGATTTAGTACGGCGCGTGCGCAAAGAGGGCGGGGCACGTTCCACCATCTTATTACATCGTTCACCCTTAGCTGATGCATGGGTACAGGCTTCAGGTGCTCAAACCGATCCTGAGGCCTTTGGTGAGGGTGCAGTGATTTTCGTTTTAACCGAAGTAACGGCATTAAAGCGCCTTCAGTCGATGGAACGAGAATTCGTTACTAATGTTTCTCACGATTTACGAACGCCCGTAACCATTCTCAGAGGTTATGCAGAAACCTTGGCTGATGATTTCGAAATACTCTCTCCCGAGGATCGTACTCGTTTCATTAAGAAAATTGTTAGTTCAGTCGGTCGATTACAGGGTTTAGTCGAAGGTCTACTCGCCTTAGCTAGTTTAGAGAGTTCGACCGACGCCATGAATTATACCCCAGGCGCTATTCACCGCGCGTGTCACGAGGTTGCTGAGGAATTCGCCGCACGCTGTCGTGCTGCCCATGTAGAACTAAAATTAGATTTAGGTGATAATAACGGTGGGGTGGCGGATCCCGTTCAAGCACGACGACTCATTCAAAACCTCATCGACAACGCGCTGTCGCACGCCGCCGGTGCGACCCAAATTATTTTAAGAACTTTCGAAACTGAGGATGGGTTCACCCTGGAGGTGGAAGACGATGGCTCGGGCGTTTCACCATCAGACATCTCACGAATCTTTGATCGATTTTATAGAACCGATAAATCTCGCAGAGCGGGGGGTAGTGGTCTCGGCCTAAGTATTGTGCGACAGGTTGCCGAATTGCACGGCGGTACCGTGGCGGCAACTAATGCCACCCCCCGGGGCCTTAAAATAACGGTCACCATTCCTTCGTCTAATTAGTTAACCGCTAGAAATTGGAGCGCGCGACTGGACTTGAACCAGCAACAGCCACCTTGGCAAGGTGGTACTCTACCATTGAGCTACACGCGCTTTCGAAGAAACAAGGAGAACCGCTCGATGGCTTACCTGTCAAGCCTTTGGGCTAATCTAGCCCGAATTGCCTTAGGAGCGGGGCATAAGCCCTGTTTTTTTATTCTTTCCGCAACCTCATCCGACATTAACCAGGTTAAAATTTTAGCCAGTTCTTTCTCTTTGTCGCTCCTAACATAAATATAAAGAGGAAGGCGCAGTGGGTAATCGCCGTTATAAATGTTCATCTCATTGGGCAGGTAGGCCACCGAAGGGCGACCGGGTCTTCCGTCAGCTATGGCCATCACTCGTCCAGCGGTTGGCAAGTCTACCGGCATAATGACTGCGGCTCCGAATCTGGATTCAATATTTTCCTGGATGGTTATATATTCCAATCTTTGTTTTACGTTGGTTTTATATTCGTCCCCATTCATCACAAAGCCCATAAAGAATTCTTGGACGAACGAGCCGCGGGGAGAATACAGTATGGGTGAAATAATTTCAGATTGGTTAGCTCCAGGTAAGTCATTCCAGTTTGTTGCGGGATAGCGGGCGGATTTTGAAAATATTCCTCGTAGTCCCTCAAGATTCACCTGAGTTAATTGGTTTTCTTTATGAACAATTAAAGCAGCGGCGGCATTCGCTAATAAATAGCGATTAAAGAAATTTCCTGGCGAGGGCTTGGGGTCCTCTTCATTTTCTCTTAAAAAAAATATTCCAATACTCGCCCTATCTTCCATGAGCGCTCGGCGGGCGGGCATGGAGCCGTTAAAACTGGCCTTGGGGGCACCGGGAAGTTTTTCTATATCTTTGAGCGGCTCTTGAAGAATGTCCGACCCAGCGATTTCAATCGCGGGGAGTCGGGACGCTAAACATAAAAATAAAAAAATTCTGAACATTTTAGGAATTGGGCTTAATTTCCACCTCAAGCTCTGGCCATTGCAAAAGTTTTCGGTGAAGGGTGCGACGAGAAATACCTAATGATTCGGCAGCTTTTGTGCGATTGCCACCGGCGTTTGCCAATGCCTGCTTTAAGAGGTTTTTTTCGTTCTTCTCTTTATCAAAAACTCCCGGCTGGAGGGCAAGCGGGTGAACAAGTGGCGTTACCGCTGCGGGCTGGGTAAGTCTCGCATCTAGATCTGCCACTTCGATGGTCTTGCCCGATTTTAAAACGGAAAGATTTTCGCAGGTATTTCTTAATTCACGAATATTTCCCGGCCAACTGTATCCAACTAAAAAGGGGAGGGCGGCGCTGGAGATTTTAGCCTCGGGTAAATTATTCTCCTGTGAGAATTTTTTAAGGTAATATGTAATTAATAATGGGATGTCGTCTTTTCTTTCGCGCAATGGGGGCAGTCTGAGGGGCACCACCGATAATCGATAAAAAAGATCTTCTCTAAATTTTCCTTCCGCCACCATTTGGCGGAGGTCTTTATTTGTCGCACAAACCAATCGAAGATCCAAGGCGATGGGTTTATGTGAACCTAGACGTTCCACGCTTCGTGTTTCTAAAAATCTTAAAAGTTTTATTTGGGTGGTTGCGTCAATTTCACCAATTTCATCTAGGAATAAAGTTCCTCCGTCGGCAGATTCAAATCTTCCCACGCGTCTTTCGTTTGCTCCAGTGTAAGCGCCTTTTTCATGACCAAAGAGTTCGCTCTCTAAAAGATTTGCGGGAATGGCCGCACAATGAACCGCAATGAAGGGTCCTTTAACGCGCGGGCTAGCCTGGTGAACCATTTGGGCGAACAATTCTTTTCCGGTGCCCGTTTCTCCCTGGAGTAACACGGTGGCATTGGAAGGGGCTACCGTACGTACTTGTTCAATCGCTTTTTGTAATGCGTCGGAGGAGCCAATGACTTCTCCGAGGGCAAATTTTTTATCGAGTCTGGTTTTTAGTGCGACGACTTCTTTCTCGGTGGTTCTAGCTTTAAGGCCTCGTTCTAAAATAATTTCTAGCTGTCTTAAATCTACGGGTTTTTGTAAAAACCAATAAGCCCCCTTGTTCATTGCTTTGACTGCGGTCTCAACATCTCCGTAGGCGGTCATCATAATGCAAACGGGCTGCGGTGATAATTTTAGGGCGCGATCAATGACGGCCATGCCATCTTCGCCCGCCATACGTAGGTCGGTCAGCACAGCATCAGGTTTAATATCCTGCATCAGCCGTGCCGCCTCGGTGGCATCTTTAGCAATAAAGGTTTCGTATTTATCTTCGAGGGCGAGTCTTAGGCCGTCGCGCGTGGATTTTTCATCATCAACGATGAGTACTGTAGACTTCATGGAGTTTCGTTTGAAGGGTTGGAGTGAGTAGCCAGCCAGGCACGTTCAGCTTTTTTATCTAAAGCCTCACGAGCGCGACCCACTTCCGCGAGTCGTGCTTGAAGGCGCGTGTTGGCTACGGCAGATAAATCATCAAGGTCGCTCAAGTAAACTCCGTCGAGTTGCCGGCATTCGGATGAAAAATTTCTAGGCACACCCAGGTCTACCATTAATAGCGGTTGGTCTTGGCGGCGTATCACAACTTCTAAAACACTTTCGTGAACCAACAGTGGGCGATCCACCTGCGCACAACCGATAATCACATCATGATTGTGTATTTGGCGAAGAGCGTCGGTTAAAATGAGCGACGAACCCGCAAACTCTTCCGCGAGCACTCGCGCATTTTCAAAGGTTCGTGAAGCTACAGAAATTTGCGAAGCACCGCGCGATACTAATGCCTGTACCACTTGACGACCCACCTCACCCGTTCCTAAAACCAAAATTCTGGTTTGTTCTAAGGATCCAAACACGCGGCTCGCAAGATCCACGACAATGTTTCCTAGGCTGACCTGGCCTTGAGCAATGCCCGTATGTGTGCGCGCCCAAGCACTCGCTTGAAACGCTTTTTGAAAAACACGGTTGAGCACAGGACCCGTCATTCCACGGGCTAAAGCATCGGCGTACGCCTGTTTTACCTGACCAGCGATTTCTGCTTCACCCACCATTTGTGAGTCAATTCCTGCTGCTACAGAAAACAAGTGTTCGACCGCTTTTTGTCCAGGAATTGCTTTTAAGTGCGTGTCTAAGAAATCTGCCTCCACGCCTGTCGCCTTTAATAAAGCTTTTCTGGCGTGCAGCGCCACCGCTTCATCTCCAACCACATAAACTTCGAGTCGATTACAGGTTGTTAATAGCACGGCCTCACCCAAACCCAAATCACGGACGGCGGTATAAAATATTTTTTTTCCTTCTTCAGAAAGTGCAAACGCTGCTCGTGCATCTAATCCGGCGGTATGATGTGTGGCGCTCAATGCCACCAGAGTTGGAACTGGGTGACTCATTTATTTGGGGGACGCTGGTAGCGAGAGCCACAGCGCAACTAATGCAGGAATTAAAATGAAGAGGGAGGTGCGGGCAAAGCGCGCAGCGCTCATTTGGTGGCGGCGGCGTTGAATAATTAACATTACACACCCTACCCATGTAATGAGGGCAAAAAATAATTTAGGGAGTTGAATTAAATTTAAGGAACTTTGAATCCAATCAGCCCCGCCGATAATTAAAGATAACCCTAAGATCCAAACCACTGCCCCCATGAGTTGAGTTCCAATTTTATCCATGGGAACAAGCGAGGGGAGGATGGAATAAATGCCTCCAAATTTTCTTTTTGCCAGCGCGTGATCTTGTAAGAGGTAAGCGATAGCATTAAGTGCCTGGGCCGCTAAAATTCCGTAAGCTAAAATTGCAGTACCGACATGGATAATAATTAATGGTCTTCCAGTGTGATGTATGGAGGCGGGCGTGATGCCGATCCATTCAGCTATAAAAATACATACTGCTGTGAGAATACTTACCAACCAAACGGGCAGACGATGGTCGAAAACCAAATCAAGAAATATAGAGAGTCCGGCAAAGCCCCAAGCAATCGAGAGAAGAATTTCGCCTGCTCCGTTTCTGGGAATGTCGTTTAAAATCAGACCTCGATAGGCCAAAAGCCCCGTGAGGATAAGCCATGTTAGCCGGAACAACCACAACGCCGCCTGGGGAAACTTTTCGCTCTTACCCCTAAAACCTAAATCTAGCGTGTAAGCCAAAACGAACGCCCAGGCACATCCAAACCAAGCAAAGTTGGTGGACGATTCAGCATCGATGACCTCACTCAATAACATGGGGTGAAAAATAGGGGGGTGTGACATTTTGGCAACCTTTGGAGTGTTTCAAGGGGTGTTTTCTTGCTTTTGGGCCATTTTATGCCAATTATTAGTCAATTATGGCCTATAACCCCTACGATCTGACCCAACACCCACCCCGCAGCCCCCGCTGCCGTCTTGGCGGTATGGTCATTCTTCCACGACTACTCGATAAGGCGCGAGCCACAGTCAACAACATGCAGGGCGAATATACCTATGGCTGTTCTCTAGATCAGTACGTTTTAACTTTTTTTGGAATCGATGAAAAAAGTCTACTCGCCGAAGTAGCTAAGGGTCTCGGCGATGGAGAAATTTTTACATGGATTATCGCTAACGCAAAACACAAACGCTCGGGTCAAGAGATTGCTTCTTTTAGTGCTTACCACGATCAACGCACGGGTGGATCGCCCGAAAAAAGAGAACGCATGTCTCAGTATCAGTCTTCGACGCCAGCAGGAGCGAAGCGCGAAGATATTTTTACCTGGTTTGATGTTTTGGATTTAGATGACCATCAAAGTTTTGGTGGAAAGGTATAGTGCTTTTTAACCAATAGAATTGGGGATTTTAAACTTTTTTACGTGAAGCGCATTCTGATTGTCTGTAAGGGTAATATTTGTCGATCGCCGACGGCGGCAGTGGTTTTAGAAACGAAAGCTCGGGCGATTGGATTAAATATCGTGGTCGATTCTGCGGGCGTAGAAAATTATCACGTGGGCGACGCTCCAGATAAACGCTCAATTCGCCACGCTGCAAAACGTGGTTACGACTTAAGTAAAAATCGGGCCCGCCAAATTAAGAAAGAGGACTTTGAAAAATTTGATTTAATTTGGGCGGCCGATCACGAGAACATCGGTGATTTAAAAACTCTTTGTCCCGATATTTATTACTCTAAAATCAGCCTTTTCTTGGGCAATAAGCCGTTGCCCGACCCCTATTATGGTGAGGCCAAAGAATTTGAAAATGTGCTTAATTTAATCGAGCAACGCGTCGAAATCTTAATAAAATCAACTGACTGGATGAACTGAAGGGTTGCTCCAGACGGGGCCACACCTTTGTTTAAAGCCAGCCGATGTACCAAGTAAATTTTAGCGATCAAGCCATGCGCGAGTTGGCTAAAATTCCTACCTTGGAACAAATGGATGTCGTTGAAGCTTTTACCTCTTTAACACCTGAATTATTAAATACCGGACGGTCCGACCTCGGAAAGGTTACCCGCGGTGGTTTAACTTATCATCGTCTCCGGGTAGGAGAATTTAGAATTTATTTTGAATCCAACGAAACGTCGTTAGTTGCCCACTATATTTTACATCGTCACACTTTGGCCGACTTTGCTTTTCGGAGTCGTTTACCTGTATCGGAAGACGAAACGGTAATTGAAAAACATAGTGGCTTTTGGAAATTCCTCGACGAACCTAAATAATTTTATGTCCACTCCGCCCGAACCACGTCGCTATCAGTCAGCCGAAGAGGCAGCACATATTTATTTACTCCCAAACTTATTTACCGCTGGGAATATGTTGTGCGGATTTTTGGCGATCAAAAATTGTATCGAAGCCCATTTTACCGGCCTGGACGTCAGTGCACGATCCGACCATTATATTATGGCGGTTTGGTTTATTATTTTCGCCTGTATTTGTGATATGTTTGACGGTCGCATAGCTCGGGCAACCCATCGTGAGTCCTTGTTTGGTGCGGAATTTGATTCTATGGCGGACACGGTTTCGTTTGGCGTAGCCCCTGCCTTGATGGTTTGTTTTTTAATTATTAACCCTAATCAAAACGAAGAATACATTAAGCTCTCAACCTGGTTGTTGGCTTTTATTTATCTCTTATGTGTCGGTGTTCGCTTGGCCCGATTTAATGTTCTGACTAATCCTTTGATCCCAGGAAATGAAAAGCGATCGGCAGGTGGAGATTTTGTGGGGCTGCCTAGCCCCGCGGCCGCTGGTTTAATCGCCTCTATTGTTTTAGCACTTTCTAAAGTTTTATATACTTCTAATCAGAATGACCGACTCGACTTGGTTTTAAAATCTTGGTCCTGGGTTTTATTACCCCTGATGCTTATTGTTTCTTACTTAATGATCAGTAACGTTCGTTTTCCTAGTCTGAAAATGATTAATTGGAATACGCGCACGAAAAGTAAGGGGTTTGTTTTAATTATTTTAATTGGGCTGGGGTTATTTTTATTCCGGGAGTTTTCTATGTTGGTGGTATTTTTAGGTTATATCTCTTGGGGGGTAATAAGACATTTCTTTTATCTTAAAAAAGAGGAAACCGACCCTGCACCGGAAGATGATGAATCTGTTTCTTAAATGTTAATAGGTGGTGAAAAAACTGTGTTTGGGTTACGTTGTTAATAAACCTGGGGTTATTCACTTGTTAGGCACAGTGGTTGCAAAATCCCATATCCCCATAACTCAACGGCTTGCACTGTTATACACGGATTTCCGACATCTACTGTTACTAATGTATTTAATTAATTAAGATATATATAATAACCGAAGTGTGTATTTGTATTTATTGAAGTATTGCCACTGCCCCCCGACATCTCTCATTCTTGCCCCATCATGAAGTTCAAGGTTAACCGAAATCATTTATTCACTGGCCTCACCAGCGTTACCAACGTGGTTGGTACCCGTGCCACCATGCCAATTTTACAAAATGTATTAATTGAAGCTGAAGGCGATACGGTCACCTTAACCACAACAAATTTAGATCTCGGTATTTGTGCCCGCGTGAAAGCTTCCGTTTCTTCACCCGGAAAAATAACCTTACCGATTAAACGCCTCGTGCCCATTATCCGCGCTTTGCCGAATGGAGACGCCACCTTGGAGTTAACAGGAAAAGACCGCGTAAAAATTACTTCGGGTAGTTCCGTTTTCCACGTGGTTGGTTTATCGGCAGAACAATTTCCTCCGCTTGCGACATTTTCAGGTCAGTCAAAAATTTCCATCGAACAAGACGATCTGGGTTCCATGTTAAGAAAAGTTAGCTACGCCCAATCGACCGACGAAAATCGTTATATTTTAAACGGCGTATTTTTTGAATTCGCTAACGGCAAACTCACGGTGGTTGCTACCGATGGTCGTCGTCTAGCCAAATGCGAAAGAGAATTAGCCGGCCCAGATAAACCCCTCTCATTTATTTTACCCGCCCGCACGATTGCTGAACTCCAACGCTTATTTAAATCAGGCAGCAAGGCTCATATTTTAAACAATGAAAGACAGGTTAATTTCATTATCGATATCCCAAAAAATGACGAAGGCTTAGTGGATCGTATTCAACTCGTTTCAAAAGTAGTTGAAGGAAATTATCCAAACTACCGTCAAGTGATTCCGAAAGATGCCGGAAGTAAAGTGCGTCTCGAAAGAGAAAAATTCTTAGACACTGTTAACCGCGCATCACTGATGTGCGATGACCGTAATAATACCGTTCGCCTGACCGTTTCGAAGAAAACACAAAACCTCGAAATTTCTTCCAAGTCCGAAACTGGTGAATCGCAAGAACTCATCGCTGTTAAATACGATGGTCCTGATGTAAATATTGCGTTCAATCCCGGCTACGTCATCGACCCACTGAAAGCTTTAACAGAAGACGAAATCGATTTCGAATTTAAGGACGATATGTCACCCGGTGTCGTGCGTGCTTTAAAAGAAGATTTCCTCTGCGTCGTGATGCCGCAAAGAATTTCGTAAGTTAAAGTCCGGGGACTTCGCAGTCAGGTAGTCGCTTGATAGCTTCTAGGATTCTCCGAGAGGCTTCACCGCTCCGATCGGCATGTCCATGCCCTGGATCGTAATCAGCTGGCCACAAGGCCTCACCAAACCTAACGCGCACGCGCGCATTGCCGGTGGGGAAGTAGGCATTGCGCGGCAAGACGTCATTCGCACCACGTATGTGGATGGGCACCACCGGCACGCCAGACTTACACGCCAGCAGACCTGCGCCTGCTTTAGCCTCTTTAATTACTCCATCGTGACTGCGAGTGCCCTCGGGGAAAATCAGTAAACCCTTGCCCGACTTCAAGGCCTGCAATGCAATACGAATCGCACCGATATCTGCCTCTCCGCGATCCAAAGGAATCGAATTACACGCTCGGATGACTGCACCAAACAGTGGGTTATCAAAAAGAGAACGACGGGCGATAAAAGAAATTTCGCGAGGGAGGCAGGATCCAATCAAAGGCGGATCCAGCATACTTTGATGATTGGAGGCAAAAATACAGGCACCCTGAGGAACCTTTTCCCAGCCTTCTACTTCGAGCGACGCAAAGACTTCCGCAAAGGCACGTGCACCATGATAAACGGATTTATAAATAAGATTTTTAGAATCTAAAATCATGGGACCCTGCCTGCCCCTAAAATAATTTCCTCTATCTTATCCACGACTTCTGACAACGAAAGGTTAGTATTATCGATACGCATAGCGCCCGGTGCACAGATTAATGGAGCGGCGGTGCGGGAAGAATCAATTTTATCTCGTTGGACAATAGAGTCTACAATGCCTTCATCTTTCCTTCTTTGATTTCGCGCAGAGGCATCTGCTTCTAAATAAATTCGAACGGTGGCTTGAGGTAAAACGACGGACCCGATATCGCGACCTTCCATAATGAGTCCCGCAAAACCATTTTGTTGCGCCACGAGAACTTGATTTCTTTGATAAGCTAAAATGAAAGCCCTGACTTCGGGAATCGCCGCAAATTGTGAGACCGAAGCATTCACTACGGCACTTCTTAGTTCGGCCTCACTTAAAACTTTATTATTTAAAGCGAGGAAGGCGGAGTTACCTGAAATAAAAGTAGAGAGCTTAATTTTACTTAAAGAATTATTAACGGCTTGGGTATCCTCGGGATTAACAAAGCCCTGAAGTAAAACATGGGTTAAGCTTCTATAATGAGCGCCCGTATCAACATGTAAAAAACCTAATTTTTCGGAGAGTGTCCGAGAGGTACTGGATTTACCGCAAGCAGCTCCACCATCAACGGCGACGCTGACAAACCGAGTACGGAGAGATTCGAGAGCAGAGAAAAAGAGGGGGAAGGTTTTACTCGTGCACTTGGGATCTAAAATTTCAATCCACGGACGGCCATCGCCCCATAAATCAAACGAACCCAAAATACCGAAACTCATCGCCATGCGATGATCTTCGTAAGTGTGAATGGGAACCGGTTTCTGTGCGGAAGCAGTTTTGAGTGCTTCGCGATTAGGAAAAATAGTTAAAGAAGCCAGGGAATCATCTGCACGTAGTTCTTTAGCGGTCGGCTGGGTTTTTATTCCAAGCCGTTCCAACTCGGTCGCCATCGCTAATACACGATCAGTTTCTTGTTTTCGTGTATGACCAATATTTTTAATCGTGGTTGGTTGGTTTGCCAGACTAGCAAGGGTGGCCAGAGTCAAAAAAGTATCAGAAAAATTATTAAAATCAAACGTACCGCCTTTGATTTCAGGCCAGTGATTAATCACTAAGGCGTTACCTTCGTTGTTGAGAACAGCCCCACAGGCTTGGGCAACCCCAGCAAACGCGGTGTCACCTTGAAGTCCCTTGGGATTATAGCCACTGACCCGAACACACGAATTTTTTCCGCTTAGGGCGGGCAGGGCGATAAAGTAACTCGCCGCTGTAGCGTCGGGCTCAATATCATAAATACTAGGCGAAATAAAGGATCCGGGATTTTCACAACGCCACTCTCCTGGATTAACCTGAGTGATGGGGCGACCAAATTGAGCACACATTTTTTCAGTCATTTGCACAAACGGTTCGGAAACCGTGGAGCCGCTCATCAAAACTTTCGCCCCCGCACTTAACGGTAAAATCATCAACAAAGCAGACAATAATTGTGAGCTAGCGGAAGCATCGACTTCACAATTTTTTAAATAACCCGAAGTTAATAAAGTAAAAGGAAAGGAAAGTGTTTCTTTTCCGTGAACATCATGGGCAAAATTATCAGAAGAACGCAGAGCGTTTATCAATCCAGCCATGGGGCGTTGTCGCATCGCCTCGTCTCCATCCAAAAAATATTTACCTTTTTCTGACAGGGTGAGAAAAGAGGTTAAGAAGCGTGCCGCCGTCCCCGCATTACCGACATGTAACTTTGCTTCTTTAGCAGGAATTTTACCGCCCAGTCCGCTAACCTTAATCGTGTGTAATGCTTTATTTACTTCGATAGAGAAGCCTAGTTGTTTTAATGAAGTAATTAAAATTTCAGTATCCCGACTAAAAAGAGCACCGCGTAAAAGAGTTTCTCCGTCGGCTAACGCCGCCAAAATAAGGGCGCGGTTGGTTATACTTTTAGAACCTGGAACCTGGGCAACTCCTTGGGCGGGAGAGCAAAAGGGCTTAACAAGGTACGATTCACTCATGAGTTTGATCCAACGATTGCCGAGCGATTCTGGCCGCTTCAAGGATTTTACTTAAGGCTGCCGCGTCGCCGCGCTCAATGACCGTGCGCAGTTCCGCCGTTTGTTTTTCAACTTCTTTCAAGCCACGGGTAACGTGCGTGGCGTTAGCTAGTAAAATTCCAACCCAAAGATTTTCTTCGCCCGCCGCAATACGTGTGGAGTCCTTTAATCCAGCACCGACCGCCGCCTGTTTGAAACCTGGGAGATTTTTTACTGCTAATATTAAAGCGGCGGCACTGGCGTGAGGGGTGTGACTGATTGCTGCCACAATTTCGTCATGCTTTTCTGCACTGCACCGAAAAGTTTTAGAACCAAGACTTTGCCAAAATTGCTCTATCTTCTGGACGGACACAGTTGGGTCGCGTGGGTCCGGAGTAATAAAACAAAATCTATTTTCAAAGAGATCGGCGTGGGCATTTTTCGCTCCGGCTTTTTCCGACCCGGCCATAGGGTGCGAACCAATGAAAGTAACCGAAGGGGGTAAAATCGAAGCCGCCTTTAAAACGGCACCTTTAATACTGCCCACATCGGTAATTAAACAACCGGGTTTTAAAAAAGGAGCGATGGTCACAAATGTTTCACCTATTTTGTCTACAGGTGTAGCAATGATGACCAGGTCGGCATCTTTGACTGAATCTTTTAGGGAGGTGTGCACATCAACCCAACCGAGATTAGACCAAAAAGTAAGCGTACTGGGTGAATGAGACCAACACGAAAAACCCGCCGAAACATTTCTTTTTTTTGCTGCTAGTAAGATAGACCCACCGATTAAACCCGCCCCCACAACAGAAATGCGCTTAAAGTGTAACATTTTAAATATTGTGTGGTTCTAGGGTTGTTAAACAGATAAGTTAAAACTACAAATTTATTTAAGGAAGTAGCGATAAAATAGATAAAATGACTATACCTCCACCACCTCCACCCCCCCGCCCGAATTTTATCAGAGGGCGCAATCTCAGGAAAATAACCGAAAAGAGAGAAACAGGAGAGATTTTACGTAAACTCAAGAACATCATTATCGCTGGAGTGATGGTTTTTTGCATTTTATTAGGGGCCTGGCTGTATACCTCGACGAACCGGGCAAATAGGGGCAGTGGGAAGGCGATTTCAAAGAATCAAAAAGATAAAGCTGAAGAATTAAAAGAGATTTCAGAAAAAAAAGAGGCGGCCTTTGAAGAAATAAAACTAAAGAAAGACATCCTAACCGAAGACGATCTAAGTTTATTAGAAGAAGCAGTAAAGGCCCAAGAAGATTATGTGTCCCAACGGGGTGTGCTGAGTTCGGATAATAATCGTCTGGAAGGATTAAGAAAAAAACTACATATTATTAATGCCGAAATCTTAAGGGGAAATTCAAGAAAGGCCGAAGAAAAGGCTCAAAAAAGCGAAGAAAATAACCCCTTAGAGGCAAAGAAATTAATCAAGCAGGCCCTAGACTCCGAGCGGGCTATTCAAAACAAGTGGATTTATTCGGGCATGGCCGATGTCGGAAAAATTGCTCGTTTAGAAACCCGGCTCAGACGAATCGAAGCCACGCCACTTTGGGAAAAAACCCGCCAGTGTGAAAGACAGGCCGAAGAATATTTTAAAGCTGAAAATATTGAGCTGGCGCTCGATAGTATCGCTGAAGCGATAAAAATAGAAACAAACTTTTTGGAAAATTATCGCGACGTCTTAAATACCGAGTTCGGACGAATTGATCAACTAGGGATTAGGAAAGAAACATTCCTTTCATACCCTTTATACAAAGAGTTGATGGTTTTTGTAAATGAAGCCGAACAAAAAGAAAAAAGTGAACAATGGGTCGAAGCAGAGAAACTTTGGGATCAGGCCATCGTAAAACAAAAGCTTATAATCAATAAAAACCCACAGAGTGAATACGCCAACCAGAAGAATAATGCGGAGTTAGAAAAAAGAAGAAATATAGCCCGGACAACCCTAGAGGTAAGAAAACTAAAATCCGACCTCGCAGCCACCCAGACCCAAATCCGTGAAAAGAAATATGATCAAGCAATTGCAGCAGCCAAAAATCTTTTAGAGGCAGCACAAAAACTCGACGCGCAAAGTCCGGGGGTGTTGCCGCCTGATTCGCCCCTCGTTCAAGAACTTACGTTTATCACGAGCCGCCAAGGTATGATAAAAATAATCAATAACGCGATTGAAGGTTTTTTTATAAACCACCCGGTTAAAAAAGAAATAAAACTCATGCGCCATGAGGTTCCCCAATCGTTCTTCCAGGCGGTTATGGGGACTAATCCAAGCGCCGTGGTACGCGGAAATTTGCCAGTCGAATCGATAAACTACGAAGACACGCAAAAATTTTGTAAACAGTTAGGTTGGCTAACCGGACAGAAAATAAGATTACCCACCGCCGAAGAATTTATCCAAGCCGCCGGGGAGAACGGCGAGAAAAACAAACCCGACCAAGCCTGGACCTTTGATAATACTGATGGTCTCACCACACGGAATGTCGCCACTACCCAGATGAACCGTTATGGGTTTTATGATCTCATTGGGAATGTAGAAGAATGGACGGCCGCCTCGCCCGCAACGGAAGAAGCGTTAATTTTAGGCGGCAGCGTCAATACGGTCACAAAGAAAGAATTCCCTCAACGAAAGGCATTGAAACGCGAAAGAAGTCGCACGCTCGGCTTTCGCGTCGTCCAAGAATAATTATTTATGAAAACAATCACCAATTTTTATAATAAAACAAATTACCCCAAAAGACTGGTGCTGTATTTCTTAGTTTATGCCCCGATTATTACTCTCGTATTTTGGTTAAGCTATGAAATTAGATTTTTAAGCGACACGAAAATTTTAAGTGAAAGCACGTTAATCAATAAGGAAAACAGTCGTAACTTTTATCTTAACTACCAGCGGCCCTATGCGCTGATGTGGATTATTCCCCTAAAGTTTATTATCCTGGGGCTAGGTGCACACTACCGCAGTGTGCTTAGGTATTTTCGACTCCATGATGCCATGCGGGTCATTTATTCTCTAACGATTGCTTCGATAATAATTTATTTTGTCCCTACTTTTCAAAATTTAATAAATAAAAGTGGTGAGCCGGGTGCTAGTATTTATGCTATTCCTCACAGTGTTGTCTTGGTTGATTATAATCTCTCGATCTTGATGTTTTTAGGGGTTAGGGTGTTGATTCGCGCCATCAACGAACGCCGGAAAAAAGATTCAACCTTAAAGAAAAAAACTAAAAGAGTAGCCATTGTTGGTGCCGGTGCCATCGGCGAACAAATTCTCATAGATTTATTGAAACGCAAAGAAGAGGGTATCGAGCCTGTGTGTTTCTTGGACGATAATCGCCAAAAGCACGGCTTAGATATTCACGGCATTCCCGTATTAGGCTCTCCCGAAGTCTTAGCTGAAATTAAGGAGCGAGCCCAAATTAGTGAAATCATTTTAACCCTACCGCCCACCGCAGGTAAAAGAATTAAAGAAATCAACGCCCTCGCCCAAAAAGCAGGAATTAATACATTAATTATTCCAACCGTGGGTGATTTAAGTTCAGGTCGTGTGACGATTACTGATTTACGCCCAGTGTCTGTTGAGGATTTACTTGGTCGGGCCCCGGCCGATTTAGATACGATAGCGATAAACGAACTTATTTATGAACAATCGGTTTTAGTGACAGGTGCCGGCGGTAGTATAGGCAGTGAAATTGCTCGTCAGGTCGCCCAGCGCAACCCTAAGCAATTAATCATTTTAGATCAGTGCGAAGTTTTACTTTATACCATCGAACAAGAACTCATCGCTCGGGGCCATGGAGATATTATTTTCCCAATCGTGGCAGATGTTACCGACTCAGTGAGAATGGAAAGCATTTTTAAACGTTTTAATCCCGAACTGGTCTTACATGCAGCCGCCCATAAGCATGTGCCCATGATGGAGTCGCAGCCGGGAGAAGCTCTCAAAAATAATACTCTTGGAACCACTTTAGTAGCTACCTTGGCTTCACAATATAAAGCCAAAAAATTCATATTAATTTCCACTGATAAAGCGGTTAACCCTACGAACATCATGGGAGCATCTAAACGCTTGGCGGAAATTGCCGTGCAGTCGATGCAGCAAAAACCAGGAAATACCACCCGCTTTATTGCGGTAAGATTCGGTAATGTTTTGGGTTCGTCGGGATCCGTCATCCCACTCTTTCAAAAACAAATTAAAGCAGGCGGGCCGATTACCGTGACCCACCCCGAGGTAACGCGATATTTTATGACCATACCGGAAGCCGTTGGGTTGGTGCTTCAAAGTGCGTGTCAGGGTAATGGAGGTGATATATTAGTACTAGAAATGGGTAAGCCCCAAAAGGTTATCGATGTGGCCCGCCAACTCATTGAGCTCAGTGGACTTAAGCCCGATATCGATATTGAAATAAAAATCATTGGCCTGCGCCCTGGCGAAAAAATGTTCGAAGAAATCCAACACACGCGAGAGGAGTATAGCCCGACCAACAATGAACGTATTTTTAGATTTACTGGTCCGACTTTGGATTACTCCGACTTAAGCCGAATTTTAAAAGAAATTGATGCGCTGATTTTAAAAGAAAATGAGACTTGTAAAAAAGGTGTTCAACAACTCATTCCTGAATATAATCCTCAATAAGAATGAGTAACTCTCCTAAAAACTTAGTTGGTTTAATTATGGGCTCACAAAGCGACTGGGAGGTAATGGAACATGCCGCCAACCAATTAAAGGAATTTAAAATACCCTTTAAGGCAGAGATTGTGAGTGCTCATCGTACTCCCCTAAAATTGAAAGACTACGCTCTCCGGGCCGAGGCTGCTGGGTATAAGGTCATCATCGCTGGGGCTGGTGGTGCTGCTCATCTCCCGGGGATGGCAGCGGCTATGACCACTTTGCCAGTGTTGGGTGTACCCGTCCCATCTAAAACCTTAGATGGTTTAGATTCTCTGCTTTCTATTGTGCAAATGCCCGCTGGTATTCCCGTGCACACTTTTGCAATTGGTAGAGCGGGTGCAATCAATGCTGCCCTGGCTGCGGCTGCTATCTTAGCTTTGAGCGACAAACGAATTGACAAAAAACTTAAGGATTTTCGAAAAAAACAAACGCAAAAAGTTTTGAAAAACTCTCGCCCGGCCAAAAAGAAGAAAAAATAAAATGGTCAAAGCAGTTATACCGGGAGAAATAATTGGCATTCTAGGAGGCGGTCAACTGGGTCGTATGTCGGCTCAGGCCGCCCAAAAATTAGGATACAAAGTAAAGATTTTTGATCCCGCTTCTTTTGTGTGTGCTTCAGCCGTAGCGCAAGAAACCATTACCGCACCCTGGGATGATATTAAAGCACTCAAAAAATTCGCCCAAGGGTGCAGTCGGATCACTCTGGAATTTGAAAATATTCCACCCAACACAATTGAGTACGTAAACGGTATTAACCCATGTCATCCCTCTGCCCGAGTTCTGGAAATTTGCCAAAATCGCCAAAAAGAAAAAGAGTTTTTGAAAGAAAACAAAATTCCCTGTGCACCCTTTAGGGTAGTGAACACCCTTGAGGAATTAAAAGATGCGGTTAAAGAAATTGGCTATCCCTGTGTTTTAAAAACTGCTGTTTTTGGTTACGACGGAAAGGGACAAATAAAAATTACTGGAGAAAAACAGGACCTTGAAGAAGCTTGGTCAATCACCGGCGGCGGTCGTGGAGTCCTGGAAGCATGGATTCCACATGATTGCGAAATTTCAGTGATTGTTGTGCGAGGAGAAAACGGCGAAGTGGCAGTCTACGAACCCACAGAAAATATTCACCAAGATCATATTCTCCATCTCTCATTATCCCCGGCCCGAATTAATAAAAGTGTGATACTTCAGGCAAAGTCATTGGCCCTAGAAATAGTAGAGAAAATCGGGTTAACCGGAATCTTGGCCGTCGAGATGTTTGTTCATCAAGAGAAAATACTGGTCAACGAATTAGCCCCCCGCCCGCATAATAGTGGACACGTCACGCTCGACAATAACACCACCAGTCAATTCGAGCAGCATATTCGTTCAGTTTGTGGCCTACCACTGGGCGAAATAAAAACTCACCAACCAGCCGTAATGCTTAATATTCTAGGCGATCTTTGGAAAAATGGAATCACTCCAGATTGGAATATAGCCCTACGGTATCCGAATGTTAAATTACACCTCTATGATAAAGGTCAGGCGGTACCGAAAAGAAAAATGGGCCATTTAACGGTGCTTGGTCCAACCTTAGCGGAGGCCCTGGAATTAGCTAAAAAAATAGATAAAGAACTTTTATCTTAATCGAGTAAATCGGGCCGACGGACAAATAAGTGAATGGGAATCTGCCCAAGTGAAGCAAACAGCAGAATAGCCTGAAACACGGGTAAGCGCGCCTTAGTTTTAGCTGCCGTTGCAATGTAGTTTTTCGCCATTACTTCCGAAATCATCGCGAAAGCAAAAACCACCGCGGCCACACAGATTACCCCAAAAACAATTTTCCACTGTTTGTCGTCTTTTATTTTTTCTAAAGGAATTAAAATAATGAATCCAAAGAATATAAAAAAATAATTCTCTACGTGCATCGCTAACGGGAATGAAACGGTTTCAGGCTTCCACCGTGGTGGAATATTCAGACCACCGAATGAAAAACCACCAGCAAGCTCAAGAACGGCCAAAAAAATAATAAAGAGGGCAAAGCCGTAGGTCGCCCAGCGTGCATAAACTAAACCTTTTTTTGGTACACTATTCATTTCGGTTAAATAAAGAGTTAAAGCACCGAATAGCAAGATTGCGCAGACTAAATTCTAAACAAGGCCACATCGCTCCATTCTCCCATTGATCGCCCATCTACCTCAATCTTTCCCCAACTTTCTTTACACTTCGATGCGAAAAAGTCGCGGACAGTTTCTTGTTCTTTATTTAAAATTCCACTTAAGACTAAAACCCCACCAGGCTTAATAGATTGAATTAGTTCATCGGCATAAATACAGAGTACGTCGCTAATAATATTGGCTAAGATGACATCGGCGGGACCGGTTAATTTAAATCCTTCCTCAAGTCCTGCATGATGAAAACGAATATTTTTATCGGAGATATTATTTTCAACGCGATTATTTTCACTTACTCTAACCGATTCTGGATCACGATCAAAGCCTTCGACGTGGTTACATCCTAACTGTACAGCTGAGAGGCCTAATATCCCCGATCCACACCCAGCATCCACAACTCTCGTTGTCGCAGCAGAATGATTTTTCAAAAAATCTATTAATCTTATGATGCAAAGTCGGGTGGTGGGATGATCACCCGTTCCAAACGCCAAACCTGCATCAAACCAAATAACAGCGTCACCTGCGGGTACCTGGTAACTTTGGCGCATCCACGATGGCACCCAATGTAATTTCTCATAATTCCAAGGCTTAAGATGTTCTTTGTAGGCCTCTTTCCAGTCTTTGTCCTCGAGTTTTGTGGAATCAAACTTCTCGGGCAGGTGCTTAAATTTTTTCCGTAAAAAACCCCATGCCTCTTCCGCTTGCTCTTGGGAGTCAAAATAACCCATGACGAAATGAGGCTTCCCGGGTCCCTCATGAAAAAGCATCCACGACGAACGCGTTAATTCACAAAAAAAATCTTCGAGGGGTTGAACCAGGTCTTCATGAATGGGCGCACGTAGTTCGATCATAAATTACAAAAGAGAAAGTTCGGCGATTACCTTGGGGAGCAAAGCATGTTCAGCCGTGTGAATCTTTTTAGAAAAAGTTTCTAAAGTATCGGAGTTTGCTCGCAAAACTCTTGTCTGGCCTAGATGTTGTCCGCCATCCACATCGGCCGTAACCCAATGAACCGTGCAGCCGCCTTCACGCACACCCGCACGCCAAGTTTGGCCAATCCCGTCTAATCCTGGAAATGCCGGTAATAAACTCGGATGGATATTAATAATTTTATTTTTAAATGCATCAAGCAGGGGAGTCTTAATTACCCGCATAAAGCCCGCCAAGACTACTAAATCAACTTTCTGTGAGCGCAGGGTATTGGCCCAAACGAGTTCCTGTTCAGGAGAAAACTTGGTTTTAAATGGTCCCGGATCTAAATAGAATGCAGGAATACCAAAGCGTGGACCCAGTTTTAACATCGGGGCGTGAGGGTTGTCACAAAATATTCCAACAATCTCAGCTCGACCCAGTTGGCCGTTTTGCTTTGCGCGTAGGATGGCTTCGGCATTCGAGCCTCGTCCCGATCCTAATAGTGCAACACGCATAGGGGTAAATTGAACAGCGGATGGAGTACCGCAAATGTTTTTAATTAGAAAATCACACTTTAAACTCTCTTAAATTTAGTGATACTCACGAAACCTAATTAACATGGAACGTCGCCAATTTTTTAAAATCATCGCGTTGTCGTCTTTTGGCGCTGCGATATTACCAGGATGTGTAAGCGGTGGCTCTGCGGGAGGATCCAGTGGCGGTGGCGTAAGTGTTTCACCCGCCAACACCTCTTTACCAGTCACTGGAAAAACCTTACTCGGTATCGATGTTTTACAGGCCGAAAACTTTAATAGAATAAAAGGATTACGTTGTGGATTAGTAACTCACCGTGCGGGCGTTAATGGACAGGGACAACGTACGGTAGATGTCTTATTTAATGCGCCAGGGGTAAAGTTAACTAAACTCTTTGGACCGGAGCACGGTATTGATGGTAGCGTTGCCGCAGAGAAGAATGTGAAAAATGAAAAAGACAAAAAAACCGGCTTACCGATTTATTCTTTATACGGAGCTACGCGACGCCCAACGCCTGCGATGCTATCTGACCTCGATGTAGTACTCGTCGACTTCCAAGACGTCGGCTCACGTTCGTACACCTATATTAGTTGTATGAAATATGTAATGGAGGTGTGTTACAACTTACCCCAGCCCATAAAAGTTATCATCTTAGATCGTCCCAATCCGCTGGGTGGAGAAAAAGTAGATGGACCCATGCTCGATGCTAAATGGAAAAGTTATGTCGGAGCTTATGAGATGCCTTATGTGCATGGCCTGACGATTGGTGAAATTGCGCGCTGGGCGGTATCTACTCCCGGCGTTCTAGATATATCCGAAGCCCAAAGAAAAAACGCCCAATTGGATGTGGTCGCGATGCGAGGATGGCGACGTTCAATGACTTGGGATCAGACCGGATTAACCTGGGTTCCAACATCTCCACGTATTCCAACCCCACAGGCTGCGTTAGGTTATGCGATGGTAGGTTTGGGCTGTATTGTCGGTGGTTTTAGTCACTCATTCGGAAATCAAATGCATTTCCGATTTATAAAATACAGTAAAAGAAAATCAGAAGACCTCATCGCCGCTCTCGGAAAATCTGTCGCAGGTTTAAAATTAGATCCCAAAATTATGTCAGACGGAACTCAAGGCGTTTACACGCAGGTAGAAAACTGGAACCAACTTTACCCCTGTGAGATTTCTCTGCATATGATGAAGCAGGCTTGCATTTGGGATTCATCTAATCCCTTTGCGCGCACCACTGGCACTGCCCGAGAGCTCTTCATCAAGCACGTCGGCAGTGAGGCCTTTTTTGAAGAGCTCCGAACCAAGGGCGCAGCAGTTAATCTCGATGAGTGGATCAGTAAGTGGCGCGCCCAGGCTAGTGCCTTCCGTGCCCGCACGCGTCCATACCAACTTTACAGTTAGTAAGAGCGACCTTCTTTTTTCTCCCAGAAATTAATATACGCTCTATTTAAGACCTCGTATCCACCAGGCGTTGGATAGTTTCCAGTGAAATACCAATCGCCTGAACTGTTAGGACACGCCTTGTGGAGCGATTCAATTTTTTGGAAAACAATAATAAGGTCTCCCTTCCAATTGGATTTATTTGGAAAAACTAATTCCGCCGCCTTCATGGAAATTTCTTGAACCGTAAACGCATCGTAAATCCGCTTAACGTGATTTTTCATAACGGCAGGAGGGTTCTTAGCTTGTGCGATACAATCCTCATAAACTTCTCTCAACAGATCTTGTTTGCCTTTTTCTTTGCAGAGGGCGACGGCCGCTTGGAAGGCCAGGAACTTGCCCATTTCCGACATATCAATCCCGTAGCAATCTGGATAACGAATTTGCGGTGCGGTTGAGGCAATCACGATACGCTTCGGATTAGGACGAGCGAGAATTCTTAAAATAGACTGTTTTAAAGTTGTTCCGCGAACAATAGAGTCGTCGACACAGACCAAGGTATCCCCCTCGCGCACGGTGCCATAAGAGATGTCATACACGTGTGAGGCGAGCTGCATGCGATTTTTCTCCTGTGAGATAAACGTACGTAGCTTCACATCTTTATGGGCTACTTTCTCTCCACGTGGCCACCCGCCCAAAATAAGTTTATCTAACATGTTTTCATCAAGAGTCCCCGCCCGAAGTGCTTCGGTTAGTTTACTCCTGACTTGTACGCGACGGCGACGGCGGAGCTCTTCCATTAATCCATACCAGGCGATTTCTGCCGTATTAGGAATATAAGAAAATACTGCGTTGTCGTGGTCTTGTCCAATTAACTCTAAAATATCATTCGCCAACGTTGCCCCAAGTGCTTTTCGCTCGGCATAAATTTCCGGATCATTCCCGCGTGAAAAATAAATACGCTCAAAGGAACAGGAAGATTTAACTCCAGGGGGCTGAATGGCTTCGATGGTGTGACGGCCATCTGCTTTGATAATTAATGCCGAGCCGGGAGGAACTTCCTTAACGTCGGATTGTTGAACACCGATAATGCTCATTAAGGCAACGCGTTCAGAGGCGACGGCAAAAACATCATCAGTCTTAACATACCAAGCGGGGCGAATGCCATTGGGATCACGTAAGACAAAGGAATCACCATTGCCGACAATTCCTACGATGGCATAACCGCCATCCCAATTCTTGGAGGCTTTTCTTAAAACATTTCCAACATCAATATGTTTTGAAATTTCTTTCTGCACTTCTGCACCTTCTAGTCCTTGGTCACGAAAGGCTTTGTAGAGACGATCATGTTCTTCATCTAACCAAAAACCGACCTCTTCTAAAATTGATTGGGTATCGGTTGAATAAATGACGTGAGCCCCGCGATCGGTTAGAGCGGTGTTTAGCGACTGGGTGTTAGTTAAATTAAAATTGCCGGCAATAAGTAGATTCCGTGTGGGCCAAATCGACTTGCGGGCATAAGGGTGACATGAACCCGTATCAAAAGTTCCGGAAGTACCATAACGCAGGTGCCCCATTAAAACTTCGCCACCGTAATCGAAGTGACGTTTTACCGTTTCAGGAAATTCAGGAATGACGACACCGTCGCGAACTAAATCAGAATAAAGTTTAATCTGTCGGGAGAAAATTTGGGTTAAGCCTTGAGGCCCGATTTCACGATCACGGAAAAGGAAAGCTTCGCCGTTTTCTGCACCGATTTTAATTCCACCAATGCCGGCACCATCTTGTCCGCGGTTGTGCTGCTTTTCCATTAATAAGAAAAGCTGGTTAAAACCATGCAGGGCGCTCCCGTATTTTTCTTGGTACCACTTCGTGTCTTTAGTTAAACGAACTAAAGCGATACCACATTCATGCCTTAAAGAGTCACTCATTGCAGGCTGTGGAGTTTGTCCTTAAAGAGCCCAACCTGTCCAGCGCTTACTCTTTTATAACCGCAAAATTCTATCTAAGCGTGCTAAACTTTCTCCAATCAACCCGGCCATTGTTTTGTGCATCCGAAAGGCAGGGTCACGATGATACTCCGCCAATCCTTCCGCTAATTCAAATGCTTTTTCGGGTGAAGTTAAAGTGTTCGCATCCATGGCCGCTAATAAGTCCCGCATTCTCTCGGGTGCTGCTAATAAACGGCGGTGAATTAAAGATTGTTCCTCTCTTCGATACTGTGTGGCGGACGCTGCGTTGATATGTTTGGCGCAAAGTTGGGCAAAGGGCCGATTTTCTTTAAAGGATCCCGGTAAATAAAATCTTAATCTGCCATCATATGACTGTTGGTCAAAATCCATCGCTCGAACCCGAATCGCCGTAGCATCAAAATCAGGCGTTACGGCGATGACAAAATTATAAGCCCGCATGTCTCCTAATAATCTCACCAGACATCGCTCCTCGAATTTGATTAATTCTTTGGCTAGACGCACAGGGTGGTGGCTGTTCGCATCGATCCACTTTTCGGCAAAAATATCTCCTGGGATGCCGGTGACATGTTCTTCCACTAAAGTATCACCCCAGGTAAGGTAGTGCATTCGATTAGGTGAAAGCAGGTGTTCTAATTCTAATCCACAAACTCGGGAAGCATCGCCCTTCTTCACATAAAAATAATCATGATTTTCGTTATAGGCATTAACAATCCGAACGCGAAAAGGTTGCGAATTACCAAAAGAGCAAAAATCAATACGATCAACGTAAACGTGACTAAAAACTTTTAAGCCGCCTTCGCCGCGCAACAGCGCATAGGTTTCTAAAAGTCCCTGAGAAAGTTTAACCATCTCTTCTTGGTGATAAGCCACGGTCTCCCAAAGCGTATCTTTACCGCGTTCTAATAGTGGAACCGAGGTAGAAAAATCACGGAGTTGCGAATAAGCAACGGGCAGTGCGACTTCGCGTCCTTCTTTGGCTAAGTAATCACGAAGAATATTTCCAATCGGATAGGCGGGCTTTCGATTCGTCCGTTTAAATTCTGCCGCTGAGCCCGCGTCATCCATTAATCTAAATTAGGCTTATCTTGTGTTTCCTCAATGATCATTTCTAGAGGTTTGTCAGGATGACACTCCGCACGGTAGGAAATAAAACCGCGATGGTGTTGATCGTAAATAGGCCACAGCAGAGTTTTGTCGGATTCAGGAACGGCAATTTGATTTATTTCTTCCCGTGAAAACCACCCAAAATGTCCTTCATCGATCGTGGGCGGTAGTCCTGAAAGTGGCAGGCGACAGGTAAAGAGAAACATCAACCAGTGATTTTGTCCTTCGTAGCCTTTTTCGGAAATCATTCCAAAGAGATGAAGATCCTCGGTCTTTATTTTTTTGCCTACCTCTTCTTCTACTTCACGTACCGCACACTCAAAGGGAGACTCTCCGATGCTTGTTTCCAGTTTACCGCCTACTGGACTCCAACACCCCATGTTAGGCGCCTTGCGTCTTTGTATGAGTAAAAATTTACCCGCTTCGTCATAAAGAAACACCAGAACACTAATCTTATAGGGCAGCGGTGTGCTTGGTGACATAATAATACCCTGATGAGAAATCAAAAATTAACAACCAAAAGAACAGAAATTGATTAGGTTGCATCAATAAATTATAAAATTAAACACCCACTATGCCCGAGCTCGCCGAAGTTGAATATTTTAGAAAACAATGGGATCCCGGCATGGGTCAGACCGTAAAAGAAATCATTATAAATAAAAAAGCACGAGTCTTTAGGGGAGAGAAACCCGAGACCATGAAAAAACTTATTACACGCACCCGCTTCAATAGTTCGGCCGCTGCCGCTAAACAAATGGTCTTTCTTTTTAACAAAAATCTTTGGATTGGAATTCACTTAGGGATGACGGGTCGCATGGAGTGTCGCCCAAAAAACCAACCCCCGATTAAACACGACCAGCTGATTTTAAAAATGTCATCTGGTAAGCAACTGGTATTTAATGATCCACGACAATTCGGCCGGGTACAATTTTTTCAAGGCGAAGGTGTCCCGCCCTGGTGGGCAAAAATTCCTCCCGCTATTCTGTCTAAAGAATTTACCGAAAAAGAAGTAGCCAGTTTTTTAAAACGCAGAAAAAGAAGTCCGATTAAAGCTGTTTTGTTAATGCAAGAGAGGTTTCCTGGTATCGGCAATTGGATGGCCGATGAGATTTTATGGCGTGGGGGTTTTCATCCTGCTGCGCAAGCGGGGAAGTTTGGTCCGAAATCCATTAAACTATTATTCAAAACACTCCGCGAAGTTTGCCGCGATGCGTACAGGGTGATTGGAAAAGATTGGTCCGACCCTCCTGATAGTTGGTTGTTTAATCATCGATGGGAAAAAGGCGGTCGCTGTCCTAAAACAAAAATTTTATTAGAAAGAAAGACGATTGGTGGGCGTACGAGTTGTTGGTCACCCGCCCGGCAAAAATTAGGAGCGGAACGCCGTTGACCTTCTTCCACGATAAGAGACCTTTAAATGATGCGTATCACGGGTGGCATCGCACGCGGCATTCAATTGCGCGTTCCCTCTAAAGGCGGAGTCCGTCCGGCCACGGACTATATTCGTGAAGCAGTGTTTAGTTCAATGGCTGCATTTATTCCAGGGGCTACTGTTTTGGATTTATTTGCTGGAACGGGAGCTTACGCCCTCGAGTCCCTGAGTCGTGGGGCCAGGTCAGCCACTTGTGTGGATCTTCATGCCGGCAGCGATTTAAGTGCCAATGCCCAGGCGGTCGCTAAATCGATGCAGCTTCCGACACTTCCGCTGAATATAATTACAGGTGATGCGACGAAGCCCATAAAAACAGAAGAAAAATATGATATAGTTTTTGCTGATCCACCTTGGAAATTGTGGGAAACGAGAGGCTTAGAAATTGCTCAAAATGCCGTTGATTGCGCCCAGTCATCACTTGATGCCCGAGTTATTTTAGAAGCTCCTGGAGGCTTGGATGTTCCTGTTCCTAGCGGATGGAAACTAAAGAAAATAATTGGTAAAGGAAAAGGACAACCCGCAGCGTCTATTTTAGTGCGCGTAGAATAATTAAGAAATTAAATTTCGGAGGGGCTGCCACACATTTAATTCTGAAAGCATTAAAACAGTTCCAGCGGTACAGGCTGTTTCAACTCTAAGGATGCGATCGCCGAGGTGATAAAAACTAAATCCGTTGGTTTTTAAAACGGCACGCTCGTCATCGGACCAACCGCGCTCAGGACCAATCGCTAACGTTCCGAAAGAAAATTTCTCCACATTAGTTTTTAGAGGGTCCTTCGCTGTATAAGGATCCAGGCACACACGCCACGATTTTGGATGTAATAATTTTATACCATCTTCGATTGTGGCGACATGAACAACTTCGGGAACCAGGCAGGAGCAGGCTTGCTCGGTGCCACGTAAAATAAAATTTTCCCATTCGTTATTTTTCCAAAGTGAGCTCGAGCGGTATCCCGGATCACCTTTTTCTGAAACAAAAAATATAATTTTATTAATACCCAAGCACGCCGCGTCGTACAATATTTTTTTGGCGGTTTGCGGTCGGGGTAGGCCCACGAGTAGTTCCAATGGAAGTTGCACCTGTTTTTCTTTTTCCCACACGACCGTGAAAATGAGTCGCTGACTTATTTCCTGGATGGTAGCCAAGCCCCTAAACTCATTTTTTATTCCAACGAAGAAAGTTTTACCTGCTTGAAGTCCGACCGTTTGGGTTAAGTGAACCGCGCGAGGGTCTTCAAGGGGGATGCCATGGGCAGACTCCTCTTTATTAATCAGAACGAGATTCACAGTGGCTAGGGTGATAAATCCTAATTAGGTGGCGAGAGGGAAGGCTAACGCTTGCCCAATTCACCGACTTCACTATTTTGAATTCATGGACCTATCGGAACTAAGAAAAGAATACGCCACGCACGGCCTGAGCCGTGATGAGCTCTTGGATTCTCCTATGGCCCAGTTTAAGGTTTGGTTCGATCAAGCTAAGACATCCGGAATCACCGAACCTAACGCTATGGTTTTATCTACGGTTAAAGAAGGGGGCTCGCCGCTATCTCGGACTGTATTATTAAAGTCGGCGGACGAGCGGGGTTTGGCATTCTATACTAATTATAATAGCAACAAGGGGCGTAATCTGGCCCAAGACCCTCGGGCTTCACTCCTATTTCCATGGTTCGCTTTAGAGCGTCAAATTCACATAAGTGGTTCAGTGATAAAGACTTCCGAGCAAGAGTCCGATGCCTATTTTGCCCGCCGGCCTTATGGCAGTCAGCTCGGCGCCTGGGTCTCCGAGCAAAGCGAGACCATCCCCGATCGGATGCAATTAGAGCACTTATTAGAAGAATTTAGGAAGAAATACCCCGAAGGCCAGGTTCCGAGGCCCCCACATTGGGGTGGTTTTATACTAAGTCCTGAGACTTTTGAGTTTTGGCAGGGTCGCCTAAATAGGCTCCATGACCGCTTTATTTATACTAAATCTCAGGGGAATTGGGTAATATCGCGCCTCTCCCCTTAGTTGGCTGATAATTAGATAAATTAATGGGGTAGGGGGTGGGGGGCTTACGATAAGAAATCTTTTTCGCCAAGTGTTGACCTATGCCCCTGCAAACATTCAAACCTACCTTCCGCCTAATGCGCCCCTTTTATTTAATAGCTGCCTTGTTTTCACCCACTTTCGTTTTTGCGAAAGAAGGCGGTGTTAGTAAGAGTGCAGAGACTGTATTTTCCATCGGAGAGTTTGGTGTAACTAATTCAATTCTCACCACCTGGATTTTAGCAGTAATCATTATTGTAGCCGTACGCGTCTTGGTCGGAACTCCTGGTATTATTCCATCTCGTGGTCAAGCATTAGTAGAAAATATGGCGTCAGGACTACGTGATACCTTAGAGCCGATTGTTGGCAAAAATATGATCGGCAAAGTTTTCCCAACCCTCTGCGGATTTTTCGTCTTCATTCTTTTAATGAATTGGAGCGGATTGCTTCCAGGAGTCGGCACACTCAAATATCAACAGGGTACTCATTGGGTTGATGCGATACGTCCGGCCACTTCAGATTTAAATACAACCTTAGCGCTCAGCGTGATTTCATTCCTGGCGTGGACCTATTTCGTCTTACGTTACGCTGGATTAAAAGTTCTGATTTTTGATTTGTTCGGGAATAAAGCAGATAAAAAAGAAATCGGTTTTCCCATGTGGATTCTACTCAGCTTTATTTTTCTCGGAGTAGGCGGTATTGAGGTAGTCTCCATCGCCTTCCGTTTAATTTCTCTTTCTTTCCGACTCTATGGAAATGTCTTCGGTGGAGAAAATTTAATTCACTCACTCGGTGGTCTCGCCCCCTACGTCATACCAGCACTTGCTGCCATGTTAGAAGTTTTGGTCGGTCTCATTCAGGCATTCGTATTCACCCTTTTATCGGCTGTCTATATCGGCCTCATCTGTAATCACGAAGGCGGCCACGCCGACGAACATCACGCCCACTAACTTTACTTTCAAGGCGTATGACTTGCTAGGACTTCCCTAAGCGGTGCGTTAAGAAAAAAACCAAAAAACAAAACAAAATATGATCATCGCTGAAATCACTGGTTCACTTCCTGCCGCTGTTGGCTGCTTCGCTGCCGCTATCGGTGTAGGTCTCGTTGGCGCTAAAGCCGTCGAGTCCGTAGGTCGTAATCCCGAAGCTTCCGGTAAGATCCTCGTTCAGTCTATTCTGGGCATGGCTCTCGCTGAAGCTGTTGCGTTCTACGCAATCTTCCTCGCGAAGTAAACGGATTGGCGGTGTGGCCCCGCAAGGGGCCACGCTGTTCACCACCAGCGCACCATAAAAAATTTAAGTCATGAAAATCTTCTCACTTCTACTCAACACCTCTACCCCTGCCGCTCCCGCCGCCCATGGAGCCGCAGAATCTTCCAACCCTCTAGATGGTATCATTAAGCTCTTTGGCGATTTCGGTGTCGATGCCCCTCACTTAATTGCCCAGTTGGTAAACTTTTCTATTCTCGCTTTCGTTCTCTACAAATTTGCGATCAAGCCTGCACTCGGACAGTTAGAAGAACGCATTCGCCAAGCCGAACAATTACAAGCTGACCGCGCTCAAGCCGAACAAAAATTAGCTGATGCTAAAAAGACTGCCCAAGCAGAATTACAAAAAGCTTCAGATGAAGCCGCTAAGATTTTAAACGAAGCGCGTAACAGTGCTAAGCAAACCATCGAAGCTGCTAAGGGTGAAGCTGTTGCAGCGGTTGCTGAAATCACACGTAAAGGAAAAGAATCTCTCGAAGCCGATCGCCGCCAAATGCTTAACGAAGTTCGTGGTGAAGTTTCCCGTTTAGTCGTCGAAACCGCGGCGAAAGTTTTAGAACAGAATTTAGACGACGCACAACGCACTCGTCTTAACGAAGCTGCGGTAAAACAACTTTCTTCCAAATAATTTAAAATGTCCACTCGCTCAGTTAAAGTAGAAGCCAAAAAACTCTTATCCCTCTCTTTAGAGTCGGGTGTAGTTTATGCTGAGCGCGTAGAAGCGGTGTTAAGCTCACTCAAAAAATCTCGTCCCGCTTATACCCTACGTCCTTTACTCCGTGCTTATTTAGCAAGCGTGCGTAAAGAGATTGCACGTGGTGAAGCCTTGATTGAACACGCGGGTCCCCTTTCGGCAGGTGATGCTTCAAACATCGCATCCCATTTTTCCAAATCACTTTCTCGTACCGTAGTGCCCGTTGCTCGTCGCAATGATGCACTCTTGGCCGGCTTCCGCGTGAGAGTAGGTGACGATGTTATTGATTTAACCGCCGCCCACCGCCTGAGCAATTTAACCAAATCACTTTCCTAAAACTAAAACCATTTATATAAAAAACATGAGCAACGTAATTGACCAAATTCAAAAAGCCATCGCTGGCCTCGACACCCGTGCGGGCAAAGCCAACGTGGGTACTATCGTGACCCTCGCCGACGGTGTTGCCTCCATCGACGGATTGTCGGGAGTCATGATGAATGAAATGATTGAACTTCCAGGAGGCCTTCAAGGCGTAGCGCTCAATCTCGCCGAAGACACTGTGGGTTGCGTGGTTATGGGTGACATCTCTGGTCTTAAAGAAGGCATGGAAGCAAAGACCACGGGTCGTTTACTTTCTGTTCCTGTCGGCAAAGGTTTATTGGGTCGCGTCGTTGATGCGCTTGGTAATCCTATCGATGGTAAAGGTCCTATCCAAAGCACCGAGCGTTACCCGGTAGAAAAAATTGCTCCTGGTATCACGCCTCGCAAGTCAGTCGATCAACCTATGCAAACTGGTATCATGGCTATCGATGCGATGATTCCTGTAGGCCGTGGTCAGCGCGAATTAATCATTGGTGACCGTGCAACCGGCAAGACCACTATCGCGATTGATACTATTATTAATCAAGCGAACGCTAATCGCGTAGGTCTCGCTTCAGGTGATGCTAAATTCCGTCCAGTATTTTCAATCTACGTCGCTATCGGGCAAAAGAATTCCTCGATCGCCCGCACCGTGGGTATTTTAGAAAAAGCCGGCGCGATGGAATATTGCTGTGTGGTTGCTGCTCCTGCTGCTGACAACGCTGCGAACCAACTCTTCGCTCCTTTCTCTGGAACGGCGATTGGCGAATGGTTCATGGAAAACGGACAAGACGCACTCATTGTTTATGATGACTTATCTAAACACGCTGCTGCTTACCGCCAAATTTCCTTAATCTTAAAACGTCCTTCTGGTCGTGAAGCTTATCCTGGTGACGTGTTCTATTTACACTCCCGTCTCCTTGAACGTTCTGCACGTTTAAATGGTAAGGGTTCACTTACCGCACTTCCCATTATTGAAACTCAAGCGGGTGACGTTTCGGCGTACATTCCAACGAACGTGATTTCGATCACCGACGGTCAGATTTTCTTACAGACCGATCTATTCAATCAAGGTATCCGTCCTGCGGTTTCCGTAGGTCTCTCGGTTTCACGCGTAGGATCTGCCGCACAAATCAAAGCCTTCAAACAAGTTGCGGGTAAGGTTAAAGGTGAACTCGCGCAGTATCGTGAACTCGCTGCCTTCGCGCAGTTCGGTTCTGATTTAGATGCACAAACTAAAGCGGTTCTCGATAAGGGCGACCGTTTCGTTGAGCTCTTTAAACAACCTCCAACCGCTCCTAAGTCTGCTGAAATTCAGTGTGCTTTAATTTGGGCGATGCAAAACGGTTTCTTCGCCGACATTGCTGTGAAGTCGGTTACCAAAGCTTCTTCAACGCTTCAGGAGTATCTCGAGACTACCAAACCAGCCGTACTCACAAAAATCCGCGCTGGCGAAAAAATCGATGACGCCGGTGCTGCTGAATTAAAGTCCGCCTGCGAAAACTGGAAACGTAGCTTCAAAGCCTAATTATTTTCTAAACACGCTTCATGCCTAAAGGACTCCGCGAGATTCGTAACCGAATAAAATCGGTGAAAAGCACTGCTCAGATTACTCGAGCAATGCAACTCGTGGCTTCCTCGAAAATGAAGCGCGCCCAAGATGCTGCTCAAGGCAGCCGAGTCTATGCTGAGCTACTGGGAGAAATTTTAGATACAGCGATTTCAAAAGTGGGTGAATTTAGTCACCCCCTCTTAACCAAGCGAACGGTAAAAACCCGCGGCATTATTCTAGTAACCGCAGATAAAGGATTATGTGGTCCATTAAACGGTAATTTAATCCGTCAAGCTGCAGAAATTAAAAATGCCTCATTCGTATGTGTGGGTCGTAAGGGCGCTCAGGCGATTGCACGTTCGGGCCGCACCCTGCTTGCTGATTTCCCCGTTTCCGATCGTGCGAACTTTAACGAAGTCCGCCCCGCCGCTGAATTTTTATTAAAAGCTTTCAGTGAAGGAACCGTCGACACTGTAGAAATTCTTTACGCTCACTTTAAAAATACACTCATTCAGGTTCCTCGCCTCCAACAACTTTTACCAGCCGACAGTTTGGTTGCTCAGGCTAAAGAATTACGCGCAAAATTAGGACTCCCTGAGCCTAAAATTGAAAAAGATGAACGTGAAATGATTTTCGAACCTTCGGTTGAAGTCATTTTAAATCAACTCCCCGAACTTTTCTTCAAACAAGCCGTTCACCAAGCCATTTTAGAAGCCAAAGCTTCTGAACACAGTGCACGCATGGTGGCGATGAAAGCAGCGACCGATAATGCTAAGAAATTAGCCGGCGCTCTTTCGCTTGAATATAACAAAGCCCGCCAAGCAGCGATTACCCAGGAGATTCTCGAAATCACTGCCGCCGCTTCCCAGGGATAATTTTTCCAACTAACCTTTAACAAAATACAAAAGATATGAGCACTACCGGAACCATCACTCAAGTACTCGGCGCCGTCGTCGACGTCCAATTCCCTGCGGACAAAGTCCCAGAAATTTACAACGCGATCCAAGTTGATTACAAAGTAGAGAACAAAGACACCCGTCTGATTCTCGAAGTTCAACAGCACTTAGGCTCCGGCTTAGTGCGTACGGTTGCGATGACCACGACTGAAGGTCTCGTTCGCGGCACTAAAGCCTTAGACACGGGTGCGCCAATCTCCGTGCCTGTGGGCAATGGAGTTCTCGGCCGTATTTTCAATGTAACGGGCGACCCTGTTGATGAACGCGGTCCCGTTGTTGCCGAAAAGCGTTATCCTATTCACCGTCTGCCTCCTCCTTTAACCGAACAATCAACCTCAGCCGAACTCCTCGGAACTGGCATCAAGGTTATCGATTTAATCTGTCCCTTCGTTAAGGGTGGTAAAGTTGGCGCTTTCGGTGGTGCAGGTGTAGGTAAGACCGTTGTGATCATGGAGCTCATTAACAACATCGCGATGAAGCAGGGCGGTTTCTCTGTTTTTGCAGGTGTGGGTGAACGTTCACGTGAAGGTAATGACTTGTACCACGAAATGTCTGAAGCCGGCGTTATTGACCAAAAAGATCTTTCGAAATCTAAAGTAGCATTAGTGTACGGACAAATGAATGAGCCGCCCGGTGCTCGTATGCGTGTTGCTCTCTCCGCCTTAGCGATGGCTGAATTCTTCCGCGACGAACAAAATCGCGACGTTCTTCTCTTCGTTGATAATATTTTCCGTTTCTCTCAAGCAGGTTCCGAAGTTTCGGCGCTCTTAGGTCGCTCACCTTCTGCGGTAGGTTACCAACCAACCCTCGCTTCCGAAATGGGCAACCTCCAGGAGCGAATCACTTCCACGAAGAAAGGTTCAATCACTTCTTTCCAGGCTGTTTACGTTCCTGCGGACGACTTAACTGACCCAGCTCCTGCTAACACTTTCGCTCACTTAGACTCCACCGTCGTTCTTGAGCGTCGTATCGCTGAGCTTGGTATTTATCCAGCTGTAGACCCTCTTGCTTCAACTTCTACTGCATTAGCTCCTGAAGTTGTAGGTGAAGATCACTTCCGCGTCGCTCGTGGCGTCCAAGGTCTCTTACAGCGTTATAAAGATCTCCAAGATATCATCGCTATCTTGGGTTTAGACGAATTATCCCCTGAAGATAAGCTCGTGGTTTTCCGTGCGCGTAAGGTTCAGAAATTCCTTTCGCAGCCTTTCCACGTGGCTGAAGTCTTCACTGGCTCCCCTGGAAAATACGTTGCACTTAAAGATACCATCAAGGGTTTTGATATGATTCTTAAAGGTGAGTTGGACCACGTGAACGAAAATGACTTCTACATGAAGGGAAGCATTGACGAAGTTTTAGAAGCTTCCGCGAAAGCCAAAGCTCTCACTAAATAATGTCACTCACCTTAGAAATTGTTACACCTGACCGTCGCGCCTACACGGGTGAGGCGGATAGTGTAACTCTGCCGACCGCGTTAGGAAGCATCGGAATTTTAAAAGGTCACTTACCCCTTACCTCTATTATTGAAGCAGGTGAGGTCATTGTTGTACTCAATGGTAAAACCTCCCGCTTGGCTGTAGACAAAGGATTCGTTCGTGTGGTTTCTGATAAAGTTTCGGTAGTTACTGAGGCGGCTATTGATGAAGCGAAGATTGATTTAAAAGCGATTGATCAAGCTGAAGAGCGTGCCCGTCAAGCGGTGGAAGCGGCACGCGGACAAAAAGAAATTGATCCTGTTGAAATTGCAAAAATGGAACAAATTCTACGTTTCGCGGCTGTTCAGCGAATGGTCAAGGGTCGCAGTAGCAGTGGTTTGACCGAGTAATAATAGGATAAAAGGTGAAGGCTTGCTCGAATACTTTATTTAAAGTATCAATGAGTCATGCAGGCAGAAATAAAAGAAATGCAGGAGCGAATCGCTTTTTTACAGCGTCACATTGAGCAGCAAGATCGAGCATTTCTAGAGTTATCTAAAGAAATTTCGGTTCTGTCTCAGCGTTTAGCGCGAATGGAAGGAAAGGTAAACCAACTCGGCAGTAATGAAGAAGGTCCGCCTGCTGATTCTAAGCCTCCCCATTGGTAAGATGTGCGGTCGCGTTACCCAATTTACTGCAACCCAAAAGTTTTACCATTCACTGGGACTGAGTTCCTCTCTCGTCCAACCTAGATATAATATTTCTCCCGGAACTAAACTTATCAGTGTTCGACGCGAACAGGGTGAATTAAAAGCCGAACAAATTTACTGGGGATTTATTCCAGCTTGGGCACAAGGTTCATCGACCCAAGAGGAACATGCTAATGCTAGAATGGAAACCCTTTCCGAAAAAATAACTTTTAAAGATGCGGTGAAACATCACCGGTGCCTGGTACCCGTTGATGGTTATTATGAATGGAAGACGATAGGTAAATTAAAAGTACCTTATTATTTTAAGCGGACGGACGGAGAGCCGCTTATTTTAGCAGGCTTGTGGTCGACTCAAATGAGACGCGATGGTGAAACCCAAAAGTCATTATGCCTTCTGACGACCAAACCCAATCGAGAGGCCGCTCAAGTGCACTCTCGCATGCCCGTGATTATATCTCATGATAACCAGAAACTTTGGCTATCAGATCAGCCATTAAGCCAGACTTCATTAGATTTAATCGGTGCGACCCCGGCGGCCGGATTGTTGAACTTGTATCGAGTTTCTAGCGAGGTTAACCGCGTGGCTATCGATAAGCCTGAATTAATTAACCCAGTTATTGGGCAATTGGATCAACCTGATTTTTTAGGAGATTTGCTTGGCGAATCCTAAAATATTATCATTAAATAACAAAGTGAGCCAACCCTTTCAAACTCCAAAAATTGTCGTTAAACCGTGGGGCCGTGAAATTTGGTTTGCTGATAAGAAAATGTATGCAGGAAAAATTTTAGAAGTAACCAAGGGAAAGCGTTTAAGTTTACAGTACCACGAAAGAAAAACAGAAACCCTATATTTGGTTTCCGGAAAAGTACGTCTCACTTATCGCGAGTTAAAACCAGGCGAAAAGCACGAGTCCGCACCTATTAATAAAGCCCATGAATTTATTTGGGAACCCGGCTTAACCATACATATTCCCGTACGCACCATTCACCGATTTGAGGCGCTTGAAGATAGTGTTCTCTTAGAAGCGTCTACTCCCGACTTAACTGATGTAGTTCGTCTTCAGGATGATTATGCGCGTCCGTCTCGCGACTAATCTATGAAGAAAGTTTTAGCATTTGATTTAGGCGGCACTAAATTCGCTTTTGGGGTGGTTGCTGAGAACGGCGAAGTTCTTGGCTCAGATAAAATAGAAACTTTAGCCAAACAGGGGCCCGATCAAGCGATCCAGCGAGTCAACTTAGCGGCTCAATCTTTGCTCCAAAAATTAAATATAAAACCAGCAGAACTTATTGGCATCGGTATAGCCTCACCGGGGCCGCTAGATATTGCGAAAGGCTGTGTCGATGGTTCTCCTAATTTACCTGGCTGGTCAGGTTATTCTATCGAGAAGGGGTTAAGTAGTTTCTTTAATTTACCTGCACGGATTGATAACGATGCGAATGCCGCTGCGCTGGGAGAATATAAATTCGGTGCGGGAAAAAATAAGAAAAATATGGTTTATATCACGGTGTCTACCGGGATTGGTGGAGGCGTGATTGTCGATGGTCGCTTGATGCGTGGTGCTAATGGTAACGCCGCCGAGCTTGGCCATCTGACACTTAACATCCATGGCCCAGCCTGTCCCTGTGGGGCCAACGGCTGTTTCGAAATGTATGCTTCGGGTACAGCGATTGCTCGTCGCACACGCGAGGCCATTCAAGCCGGCGCTCAATCTCAAATGATCGATTTAGCGGGTCGGGCTGAAGATATTACCACGCACCATATTTTAACGGCGCTACAAAAGAATGACGCTCTCGCCCAAAAAATCTGGAACGAAACTACTGAATATTTAGGCCGAGGTTTAGCAGTCGTAATCAATACATTTAATCCAGAGCTCATTATCGTGGGAGGGGGAGTGACCGCTGCCGGTGATCTCTTATTTACTCCAGTTCGTGAAAAGGCTCTGCGTTATGCCTTTCCTCGACTGGCTGCCGTTTGTTCGATTGTTCCCGCTGGACTCGGTTCTAACGTTGGCGTGGTCGGTGCAGCGGCTTGTGCGTTTGAAGCTGCTCAATAACTAGAGCCTTTGTTTTTTCCACTTTGGGATGGGAAAAACATTTATCTTATCTGTTTTAAGTTCCACCGCATCACGAGGCCGAAGTTTTTTGGCCGACCGTAGATCGATAATGTTATAATGTCTGATGGTGGAAATATGAGACGTTAATTCCCAGCAATTATCAGGATTATCCACCCAAAGCTTGGTAGGAAATTTTCGGAGGTCGTACGGGGCTGAATAGCTGCGTAGTGATTTTCTTGGACCCTTGGCAAATTCGTGAAAATAAGACATCACTAATTCACGAACCGAAAGATAAACCGGATCGCGCCAACGTAGGCAGGTATAATTAGTTTTCGAAATGGCACCCCATTTGCCGTTTTGCTTAAAGGGTGCAATAACGTGATCCATGTCCTGATGGGCACAGAGGTCGATTAAGAGAGGAGGGTGGCCCTGTAGCCAAAGCGCCATTGCGGCAATCATGGCGCCCTCAATACAGTGGGCAGACTGGGCATTTAAGGCTGATTTAACCGAGCGGGCGGTATCGCCATTAGGTTCAAAATTTTGCGGGAAAAAGACCAGGAAATCCTGAATTTTTTTAGGAGTTTTTAAACCAACCAGAAGCTTCGCCTGCTTTAATGTTAACCCCATCTTTTGAGCAAAAAGTATGGGTGACCGGGTTGGCATTAAAGAGTTTATAAATAATAAGTTAATTTTGCTCAAGACGTAATCTGTTCGCCAAAATTCCCAAAACCCTCACGTTTAACTTTTAATATGGATGCCGCCACCATTGAACATCTCCGCTGGGGAGTGCTGCAGTTGATTTTACTGATTATCTCTATCGGTCTTCATGAATTTGGTCACGCCTGGTCCGCTGATTTACGGGGCGACCCCTTACCGCGCCTACAGGGCCGCGTCACCCTCAACCCTTTTGCTCATACCGACCCAATTGGAACTATTTTAATTCCAGCCGTAATGATTTTCCTCAGTCCTGGTTTTGGAATTATTGGTTGGGGTAAGCCTGTACAAATTTCTCTACCTAATCCTAAGACTCGTCGAATGGATGACATCATCATCACGTTGGCTGGTCCTGCGATGAACATTTTACTCTGCATTGTTTTTGCTTTAATCGGAGTGCTCACGGATGCGTCCCATAATACTGCTGCGACAAGCAATTTAGCCCAATTTCTGTTTTTAGGAATTTTACTCAATGCTTCACTGGCGGCCTTTAATTTAATTCCGATTCCTCCGTTGGATGGATCCCGCTTGGCCCTAAGACTAGGCATTTACACGGAAGAAATTTTTCAAACCTTATCCCGCTGGGGCTTTTTTATTTTACTTATAGCCATTAATATACCCGGCTTTAATAAATTAATAATGTTGATGATAACCCCAATTTTATGGCTCTCCGCTCTGATTTGGCCTCATTTAATCCCCAGCTAAAATCACCTGAGGCTTGCCTATTTTTAACCCCTCGCTGATAACTTACTTATGCAAACACTCGGTGAAAGACTACAAGAAGCCCGTCAACGTCTGGGCGTAACCCTGCGCGAAGCTGCAGAATTTACTAAACTCCGTACGGATTATCTCCAAGCGATGGAGGCGAACCAGTTTGAATCCATTCCTTTGGCGGATGTTTATCGCCGTGGTTTCGTAAAAGTATACGCACGCTATTTAAGATTGGATGACGAAAAAGCCGTCGCTGATTATAATACTCATCATTCTGCGCGTGCAGCCCGTCGTCCGATTGATGCCCTCGATGGCGAAGAAACCGATGTGGCTCCGGTGTCGGTGGCTAGCGCGGTGCCTCCAATGAGCCGCGATACCATGATTTGGATTTCCGTGGGTATCGGGATTTTGGGATTAATCATCCTAATGTTATTTTTCTAAAATTTTTTAGAAAAATAAGGGCGGGGATTGACCCCTTCAATTTCTGGATTAAGTTGAGAGTACATTGTCCTCTCGACTTGATCAGCGCGTCCTTGTTTTAAACCGTCTGTGGCAGCCGGTTAATATTGTTGGCGTCATGCGTGCCATGAATCTCCTGTTTCGCGGTCGTGCTTCAGTAGTTTATTCCGACGTCAAAGGCCACCAGGTTTACTCCTCTGCCGAATGGATCAGTTATTCACTCTCTAATCCACCCGCAGACTTAGAAGCGATTCGCTCGCCCTGTATTGCCCTACGGATTCCGCGTGTTTTATTACTCGGTGCTTACGACCGCGTGCCCCGTCGCGAAATTCGTTTTAGTCGCCGTAATATTTATTTGAGAGACAGCCATCAATGCCAGTACTGCGGACGAGTGTTTCGCGAAGAAGAATTAAATCTCGATCACGTGGTTCCGCGCGATGTGGGCGGCAAAACCAGCTGGGAAAATATTGTAACCGCCTGTGTGCGCTGTAATTCCCGTAAGGCGAATCGACTGCCCGAGCAGGCAGGGATGACACTGCGACGAGTTCCCGCCAAGCCCAAGTGGCGCCTAGTGGTTGCCTCATCGCTTTCGACCGATGAAGCCGAAGTTTGGAAAGAGTTTTTAGAAGTCACTCCATCGGGCCAATTGCCCTGGAGAGCTTAAAATCCTTGGTGCGGGTAAACGGATTCGAACCGTTGTCACCACTTTGGAAGAGTGGGGTCCTACCACTGAACGATACCCGCGTGGCCAAGGGCGATGACCTTTCCATATTCACCTGAAGAGGTCAAGACTCCCTCGTCGGCATTATTTTAAAAACACCTAAAATCCCTCAAATAGTCACTTCTTTGCCCTTTTCGATAGTCTCTCCTTAGTCCATGATTATTGGTCTGATTGCATGAAGAAAAACAAAGCCAAAAAACCTATCACCGAAGTGCTGTTAATGGGGACGCCCTCTAAAAACAGCGATTTGCTTTGGTTTACCGGCTTCAATGCGTCGGATCCTTTTCCGGCATTTTCTGCACAGGGTAAAAAAATTGGACTGATTCCTCTTTTAGAAGTCGGCCGCGCTGAAAAAGAATCCCACCTCGATGAGATTCTGAATTTATCAGAAATTATAAAAGACTTAAGAAAAACAAATCCCCACGCCGGCGTTGCCGATGCGGTTGTTTTAGTGGCACTCAATGAAGGTATTGATGCATTTCGCGTCCCAGCAGATTTCCCCGTTGGCTTATATAATCACTTACAATCTCTTGGTTTAAAATTAGTCCCCGCTTCCGAAGAGGATGCGAAGCCTTTATTCCGCAACCGTAGTATAAAAACAAAAAAAGAAATTAACGGAATTAAGAAAGGTAACATCGCTGCCTGTGCAGGATTTGTAAGAGTGGAGCAGGTACTAAAAGAATCCGTTATCACTTCGCAAAAAAAGCTTCAGTGGAAGGGTAAGAATTTAACCGCCGAAATTTTAAAAGATGAAATCCAAGTCGCGGTTACCCGCGCGGGTGGACTTTTAGATATCGGCCTGATTTGCGCGCCTGGCGATCAAGCGATTGACTGTCATAGCTCAGGTAGCGGGTCGATTGATGCGAACCAGTTGATTGTGGTCGATATTTTTCCCCGTGATCGTGAGTCGTTTAACTACGGTGATATGACGCGCACCTATTTGAAGGGTAAGGCGTCACCCAAACAAAGAAAATTGGTTGAAACAGTTTTGGAAGCTCAACGTCGGGCTTTAAAATCGATTAAAGCCAAAAAAACAGGCGCGCAGATTCATCAAGGGGTTGTCGATTTTTTTAATAAAAAAGGGTACAAAACCAAAAAAACCAAGACGGGCTATGAAGGTTTCTTTCATGGCACGGGCCATGGTCTAGGTTTCGATATTCATGAAGAGCCATCTTTATCGTCACGTCACACTAAACCGCTTCTCGCAGGTGAGTGTGTCACCGTCGAGCCTGGACTCTATTATTCGGGATTAGGCGGATGCAGAATTGAAGACTGTGTATTGATCACAAAAACTGGATGCGAAATGCTTTCGAAACATCCTTATGATTGGGAGATAACTTAATGTCTAAAAATAAAGGACGAGCAGGGACACATACCACGATTATAGAAGCCGCCCGTCTGGTTGTAAAATTGTTGGAAAAAAAGGGAAGAGTTTCGCGTGGCGTCATCACTGCTGGCGTAGGCGCACGAACCCAATCGATAAAAGTAACACCACTGCCGGGTGCACTCCGCGTTATGGTTGTTTCTAAGGGGTCTCGTCAAGAACTCCACGTTTATGGAATTACCATGTCGCAGGCTAAATTAATTCTCACATCGACAGAGTTTCCCGGATATTTAATAAATTTTCCTAGTGAATAAAGCCCCCGTCGCCATTGCAGAATTATCGTTAGACGACTGGGTTGCAGTCGGATCAGGTTGGACCTACCTGCCTTATTTAGCACGCTATCAAGTGCCCGATTTACCTAAAGATTGGAGAAAATTTTTGGATGGGAGATTTAGTGCGGTTTTGGAAAGCGGCCAAACGGGTAATACTACAATCGCCGTTCCCCGAGCCCCATCAGTTAAAGTTTTTAATTTAAATGGAACCGTCATAAAACACACTCAGTCGGGGGCGTATGAGTCACATCAGGAAAAAATTCTCGCGTATATTAAAGCCTGGAAAAACAAACATCGAACGCCTCATTTTAAGGGCTGGCCTGATTTTCAAGGCGGTCTGATTGGAATTATAAGTTATGAAGCGGTTACGCAGTTTGAACCAGTCGCCTCGGCTCCAGCTGACATCAACACGCCCTTGGCAGTTTTTATTAATGCCTCAGAAGCCTGCGTTTATGATAAAAATAAAAAAGAACTGACTGTTGCTATTCTTTGTCCCACCAACCAAAACACCGAAACATCCTACAAGGCTGCACAATCTCGCTCTAATCAGTTAGCAGAAAAATGGATGAGTGTTTATGAAGAAAAAGTCCCTGAGTTTACAAATGGCGTTAACAAAAATCCGACCATCCTGAGTTTTTCACTCGATGAGGAAGCATTTAAAAATGCGGTAGTGAAAGTAAAAGATTATATAGCCGCCGGGGATACTTATCAGGTTAATCTTTCAACGCGCTTAGAAGTACCCGCAATTGATGCCGCTAAGGCCTACGAATGGCTGAGACAAAATAATCCATCGCCCTATATGGGTTACTTAAAATTTTCCGAAGGAGAGTTAGTCTGTGGTTCTCCCGAGTTATTAGTTGAGGTTATTGCTGGCCAAGTGCGTTCACGTCCGATTGCAGGAACTCGCCCGCGCGGTGAAAATGTGGAGTCCGACGAAAAATGGGCGGAGGAACTTTCGGAAAATAAGAAAGAGAATGCTGAACATTTAATGTTAGTAGACCTCCTTCGCAATGATGTGGGTCGTGTATCGGTTGCTGGGTCAGTCAAAGTCCCCGAGTTTATGGCAGTGGAGCGTTATTCCCACGTCATGCACTTAGTTTCTCAGGTGGAGGGAAAAATTTTACCCACAGCTACACCGGCTGATGTGATTAGATCTTTATTCCCTGGTGGCACGATTACGGGTGCACCGAAGGTGCGTACGATGCAGATTATCTCTGAAGTAGAACCAGTGGCCCGCGGATTTTATACTGGTTCCGTGGGCTGGATTGGTGCCTCGGGTAATATGTGTTTTAATATTATTATACGGTCACTTTGGGCCACCCAAGGACGCTGTTTTATTCAAGCGGGTGCAGGTGTGGTCGCTGACTCCGTTCCCGCGCAGGAATATCAAGAGTCCATCCGTAAAGCCCAAGCGCCTCTACTCGCGGCAACCCAAGCCCAGTTATAATCATGCAGGCTTGGACTAATCAGAAATTTATTACCGTATCCAATCAGGCTACGGTTGCACAAATTAGTCCAGACTTCTGCTTCTTTGAAACCTTTGCTTTGCGTGGCGGGAGAGTGGAATCGCCCGAGGTTCACGAAGCTAGAATGATATCGAGTTTAGATCACTTAAGTTTAGATAAAAGCAAGTTACACTTAAATTTTTCCGACAAAATACAAAACTGGCATTCGATTCTCAAAAATCTTTTATCTAGCGAAAAACTTACTGACGCTATTGTGCGCTGGATGGTTGTCCCAAATAATAATGGTACTTTGACGGAGTGGGTAACGGTGCGATCCCTTCCTGCCACTCCGGTATCAATAGATTTATTTTTGCTAAAAACAATCCGCGACAAAGCTGAGTGGCTACCGCGTCCTAAAACGGGACCATGGAAAAACTCTCAAGCTGCATTAGATGAATTAAGGAGTTTATCGCAAAATCTCGATGTGGAAGGCGCTCAGTTAGACTCACTTGGAAACATTTCCGACTGCACGCGTAGTGCGTTGGCCTGGTGGGCTGGTGCGGAATGGTTTACCCCCAGTCAGGATACTCAGTGTTTATCGAGTACCTCACTCCAGACCTTTCGAAATAGTCTGCGGAGTAATCAATCAATCAAACCCGCCAATCAACCATTTCCAAGTAAGGCCCAAAGTTTGATTGTCCTTCGATCCACGTTTGAGGGTGGCGCCGTGATGGTTAAAAATGTTTTTAATTCCGAGCGTGAATTAGTTTGGACTGCTCCACTTATTCAAGACGAAGCAAGGTCGGCTTTAACTCGCTTAAAAGAATTTAGAGTTCAGCGCTCGGTAAGCTTATTATAAACAGGCCAAGCGGTAGAAAATATAAAAAGAGTTAAGTAGATAATACTGATTAGTGACGAGAATGCTAAAGCAACCAGTAGCTCAGGAAATTTTATGCTCTGATTTTCGCCCGAAGATTCATGATAGGCTTTAAAGGATATCCACGTTGCGAGACACGCCAAGATGAAGAGGCAGATCAGTGAGCCCTGAAAATAATTAAAGAAAAAAATCGTGAGAGCGGGAAGGGTATGGGCTTCGCCTTTGATGATATTAGCCAGGATAGGTTGAGAGCGAAATGCGATTACGCCGACCGCGGTGGGCAGGGCGGCGGTAAGAAAAACCGATAAGCCAGCCGCAACTTTTTGCTCTTTAGGACTCATAAGACGATTGTTTAGACCATTTAAATGAAGGTCAACCATCGGATTCTCCCTCGCAAATTTTCTAAGACACTACTAGGGTAAAAGGACATGGAACCTTGGTTGCTCTGGATCATTTTTATTTTACTCAACGGAAGCGCTGCACTGCTCTCATTGGTTGCCGGTGTCGTTTCCGCCTTTTCGTTGGGTGAAATTGAAGAGTTGCGACGTCACAACGCCAAAGCTGCCATCGCACTTGAGCGCTGTCGGGGCGAACAGGGCAACACGTTAGCGGCCTTCGAAGTTCTCATTGCTGCCTTTGTCGGGATGAGTGCACTTTTAGGCGGAATATTATTTGGCTCAAAATTAATTGAAATGGCCTCAACGAACTGGGCCTCGGCTGGATTATTTCTCTTGGTTGTTTTAATTTCGTTTTTCATGGCCTGGCTTACCGTGATGTTACCTCAAAAACTGGGTACACATTTTCGATTAAGTTTAGCCCCGAAAATTGCTCCATCGCTCATGATTGTTCGTGGCGCCGCTTATATTCTTCGACGTTTGGGACGAATGCACGATTCTTTGGCTACACCCGAAGAAGCTGGTTTTGATCGCGCGGATGCTGACATTGGCAGTATGGCTCAAGCCGCCGCGCGCGAAGGAAAAATAACCCAGGCAGAAAGTACCCTGGTCGCAAACGCCGTTCGATTGGATGATATTCCTGTTTCTCAGGTTTTAACTCCTCGTCCTGTCGTCACCGCCCTCGAAGCCAATCTATCGGTGGGTGATGTTTTAAGACTTTATTCCAATGTGCCGCACGGACGTATGCCTGTTTGGGATGTTAATCCCGATCGTATCGTTGGCGTTGTTCGTCGTCGCGATATTCTAAAAGCAGCAGGCGATGGAAAAAGAGAAATAAAAATTAAGGAACTGATGGCACGCGCTCATATTGTGCCCGAGAACGCTACACTTTCTGACGCCTTACACGATTTAGTTCGAGCTCACCAACACTTAGCCGTGGTGGTGGATGAGTTTGGTGCATTCGCGGGCGTCATCACACTGGAAGATATTTTTGAATCACTCTTAGGTTTAGAAATTTATGAGAAAGACGATCCGCATCCGGATATGAGAGAATTAGCTCGTCAACGTGGTCACCGTTTTAATCGTCGACCCAGTTCTGATGGTTCAACCCCAAAGGCCTGAGACCATGTGTTTAGCCTATTGGGTTCATCACTTAGATCCGGTAGCTATTCACTTTCCGGATGGATGGTTTCTTAAAGGTATCCATTGGTATGGTCTTTCTTACGCGACAGGTTTTTTAATTGCGGCCTTGTTATTACATCGCTGGAGAGTGCGACAATTAACTCCACTTCAATCCGCCCAAGATGAATCGAGTTTAATTACGGCGATTATGATGGGGGTAGTTCTGGGCGGACGACTAGGACACGTTTTACTCTACTCCCGCCAAGAATTTTTGGCTGATCCGCTCGTGGTCTTTAGAGTTTGGCAGGGCGGGATGGCTAGCCATGGAGGATTTTTAGGAATTATATTAGTGGCTGCGTGGTTTGCGAAGACGCGTCGAGTTTCCTTTTTACAGGTTGGAGATTTATTATGTGCGATGGCTCCCGCCGGAATTTTCTTTGGACGAATCGCAAATTTCATAAACGCAGAACTAGTGGGTCGACCTTCCGATGTTGCGTGGGCGGTTATTTTTCCACGCGAAGGAAATATTCCTCGCCACCCTTCACAATTATACGAAGCCCTCGGTGAGGGACTGATCCCTTTTCTGTGGGTTTATTGGCGCTACCCCAAAAAACTTCCTGCCGGACAGTTGGCGGGTGAATTTCTAATTATTTACGCATGCGCTCGTATTATCACAGAAGCATTTCGTCTTCCGGAGGATGGATTTATTATGGGTTTAACGGCGGGACAATTTTGGACCTTGCCGTTATTAATCCTAGGTCTGACTTTGATTTTAATCAGCCGATTTAAATCGAAAGATGTTGCCCGCTGAGTGTGACTGAATGAAGTGTTAATCATGGTAACGGTTCCCTTATTAGATCTCGGCCCGCAGAACGAAGCTTTGGCACCTGCGTATGAGTCGACTTTTAAAGAAGTCATGAAGTCGAACGCATTTATTATGGGTCCACGCCTAGAGGCGTTCGAAAAATCCTGTGCCGAATTCTTAAAAGTGAAGCATGCCCTCGGTGTGTCCTCAGGCACCGACGCCTTACTTTTGCCGCTTATGGCTTTGGGCATTGGTCCTGGCGATGAAGTTTTGTTACCCGCGTTTACTTTTTTCGCGACTGCTGGATCAGTTGTCCGCCTGGGAGCTATCCCGGTTTGGGTAGATGTTGAGGCACATACATTTAATATTAATTTAGCGGACGCAGAAAAGAAGGTTGGTCCTAAAACCAAGGCCATAATGCCTGTTCACCTTTTTGGACAGTCTTGCGACCTCGTTCGTCTACGTCAGTTTGCTGATAGCCATAAATTATTTTTAATTGAAGACGCCGCGCAGTCGATGGGTGCGCGCTGGCATGGTCACCCAACCATGTCGGTCGGAGATTTTGGAGCGACGAGCTTTTTCCCCTCAAAGAATCTCGGTGGATTTGGTGACTCAGGTTTAGTGACCACTCAGGATGACGCGTTAGCTGAGAAGGCCCGTATTTTGCGTGTGCATGGTATGCAGCCAAAATATTATCATAAATATGTAGGTGCTAATTTTAGAATGGATCCGCTTCAGGCCGCTCTCTTGCACGTGAAGTTGCCCCATCTTCCTAAATATAATTGTGCCCGTGCGGGGAACGCCCTCTTTTACCACAAGTTTTTAAGCACAGTTAAAGGGATTTCCCTTAATGGACCCGAAGCACCGAGCGATGCTAAGATTCTTTTACCTCAGGATTTTTCGGGCGAGGGGATTTGGAATCAGTTTACACTCCGAGTTTTAAATGGTCGAAGAGACGCCTTAAAGCAGTTCCTCACGGAGCGAAAAATTGGCGGCGAAATCTATTACCCCATTCCGCTTCATCGCCAGGAATGTTTTAAGGGCATTGGTCGTGGAGCAGAACAAGCGCCGGTGGCAGAAAAACTAGCCCAAGAAGTTCTCAGTATTCCGGTTTTCCCAGAACTTACCGAAAATCAAAGAGCTTGGGTAGCTGAATCCTTGGCCGCTTTCGCGACTCAGTAATTTAGAAGAAGCGAATTGTTTTTGCTCTTTGCTTCGCGTGTTCTTCGTCCGTGCACGGTGCATTGGTGGGAACATCGGTTTCAGCACTGACAGGTTTAACCAGACCTTTTTCCAACATATATTTTTCGACTTCATCGCCAGAAATATCGGCCAGCATGACGCCATCAATCTCGACACAAGGTGAAAGCCGTTGGCCGCTACGCTCAACCATCTCAGCATAATTAGCGGGGTTATTGATGATATCGATATCGTCGTAAGCCAGTTGGTGTTTTTTAAAGATAGCGCGCACGCCATTAGACCATCCACAACTCGGTTTAAGATACGCTTTGATTTTCATAAAGTAGAGTTAAGGCACTCACCGCCAAAAATCAAGCCAGTCGGCCCAATTTTATGAATTAACTTTTTTCTTCTGTAGCGTTTTGGCATCATACCAGTAACCAATCCCGTGTAAGGTGCGTAACGAGCCTAAACCCTCTGCATGTTTTTCAAATAAGACTCTGATTTTTGTAATATATTGGTCGACTGATCGACTACGGGTGTCGGCATGTGCTCCCCAGACGGCATGAATCAGACTATTACGACTGATGACTACGCCAGGATTACTTGCTAGATAGTAGATAATCCCCAGTTCTTTTTTACCTAATTTGAATTTATTTTTTTCGTCAAAAATAATTTCCAAATGGCTAGGATTAATCGTGGCCCCACAAAAGTTAAATTTATCGGTATCGAGATTTATGTTTGCGGCGATTTGTCGATGGTGGCCGCGCTCACTACGGCGGAGGACTGCTTTAATCCGTGCAATAATTTCAATTTCCGGACAAGTTTTCAAAAAGAACTCATCGCAACCGTGATTTAACAACTCAGCAATATTTTCGGAACTACACTGAGTTTGTGAACAAAAGAGTGCGGCGGGGTTTCCGTTTTTTTTTATTTCTTCGATCAAGGATTTTGATTTCTCAAACGAGTGATTAGTCAGGAAAATGCCCTGCACATTATTTTTCTCCAAAAACTTTAAGGCCAGAGACTCTTTTTCAAATGCCTGAATTTTAAAGCCCGCCTCTTCAAGCCCTTCGCTTAATTTTTTGGCATAGAATTCCCCAGAAATAACAAAAACTATGAATGGTTTATTTTTTCCAACCACAAGGAGAAGAGATGATGTAATTTATGGGGTTATAAATTACTGCTCTTATTATATGGATTGATTTAATATTCATGGAAAGGTAAAATACCGCAATGAAAGCAAAAGTAACATTGGCTCCGACCTCGCGAATCAAGTTTTTGCTGTTCATTACAATTTTTATAGGAACGGCCGCCTGGGGTGGGTATGTACTTGCCAAGAATGCTCACCTGAAGCGTGCTAAGAGCTCGGCCGATCCCATTGAAGACCGTAGTTTGTTTGGGCGGTAGAGCTTGGCAGAAGGAAATCTCTCTAAACTTTCAAAATACTTGACCAAGGTGGTCAGGGTCGTAAGTTCCCCATTCCACCGTGTGCCCCCTTCGTCTAGCCCGGTCAGGACACCTCGTTTTCACTGAGGTAACTGGGGTTCGAATCCCCAAGGGGGCGCCAAGGTGGATAATTTAATAAAATAGCCCAAAAGGGGCTTTTTATGGGGATATATTTAAGCCAAAAGAATTTAGCCATTGCTTAAGTTCAATTTTAAATGAAAACTCAAATTCTTCCCTGTCTGGGCGTAAATAATGATAAAACTGTCAATAGAAACGTCCAAAAACCCTATGAAAAAGGCCCATTTTACCCCGCTTTCAGCCCAGGAGAAGGAGCTGACAAAGTTTTTTGTAAAAATGGCCGCCATTTTGGGCGTTCAAAGGTCGGTCGCGGAGATCTATGCGCTTTTATACAGCTCCCCAGAAGCCCTTGAATTTGATGTTATTCAAGGCCGCCTAGGCATAAGCAAAGGCTCTGTCAGTCAAGGACTTAGGTTTCTAAAGGGCAATGGGATGGTGGAATCCATTAAGGTCGCGGGAAGTCGCCGAGAGCGCTGGAAACCTTCTCCATCTTTAGCAGCTTCGTTAGTAGGTCTATTACGCAATCAGGTTCTTCCGAGCTTAGAAGAATCTAAACCACTACTCCAAAAATTAGTGAAAGAAGCGTCTGACCAGAATTTCTCGGTAGAGGTGATTGATCGGCTTACGCGCTTACAGCGCTGGAATAGTCGAGCACTTGAACTCTCCACCTTTTTACTCCCTCCCCCGGAGGCGTAATTAAGGCTGATTTTATTAGTAAAAATATAATACTTAACGTTCCGGTTCACCCTCCGGCACGAGCGGTAGCCTGTAAGCTTCTCTAAAAAACACCCTATGAAAATCGCAATTACTAGCGGATACTTTGATCCCATGCATCGTGGACATCTAGAACTACTCAATTTATCTAAGGAGCAGGGAGATAAACTTTGGGTGATTGTTAACAATGACGTCCAAGCGGCCTTAAAAAAGGGCAAAGCATTTATCGATCAAGATACCCGACTCGCGGTGACGACCGCTCTCCGCGTCGTTGACCGAGCTATCCTCGCCATTGATCAAGATGGCTCAGTGTGTGCAACCCTGGAGGTTTTAATTAAAGAAGCCAAAGCCCAAGGACATGATGTTGTCTTCTGTAAGGGCGGCGATCGTAACGCAGGCAATATTCCGGAAATGAAGGTGCTGCAAAAATACCATGCTCACTTAATCGACGGCTTAGGTGCAAAAATCGACAGCAGTTCACGCATCATCGCTGAGGCGAAAAACAAAATTTAAAACCAATGAAAAAACGCGCACTCATCACGGGTATTACCGGACAAGACGGTTCGTACTTGGCAGAATTATTACTCTCCAAGGGTTATGAAGTTCACGGAGTCATCCGTCGTTCATCCAGTTTTAATACCGAGCGTATTGAACACCTCTACATGGAGGATTTGGTTCGCGATATTCACGTCAAAAAAATCACCCTGCATTATGGTGATTTAACCGATAGTACTAATTTAGTTCGAATCATCGGTGAAGTGCAGCCTGACGAAATTTATAACCTAGGTGCCATGTCGCACGTGAAAGTTTCGTTCGAAGTTCCAGAATACACCGCCGACACGGATGGCGTTGGCACTTTACGACTATTAGAAGCTATCAGAATTCTTAAGTTAGATAAAAAAGTAAAAATTTATCAGGCTTCCACCTCCGAACTTTACGGTAAGGTCACCGAAGTGCCTCAATCGGAAACGACCCCATTCTATCCACGTAGCCCTTATGGTGTAGCCAAAATCTACGCGTACTGGATTACACGAAATTACCGCGAAGCTTACGGTATGTTTGCGAGCAATGGTATTTTATTTAATCACGAATCTGAACGCCGCGGCGAAACCTTCGTTACGCGCAAAATCAGTCTCGCCGTCGCCAACATCATTTTAGGCCGTCAAGACTGTCTTTATTTAGGAAATCTTTCCGCGCAGCGCGATTGGGGTTATGCCCCAGATTTCGTTCAATGCATGTGGATGATTTTACAGCACCACCAGCCCGACGATTTCGTTATTGCGACAGGTAAGATGTACACAGTGAGAGAGTTTTGTAATCACGCCTTTAAACGGGCGGGGATTGAGTTGGAGTGGAAGGGAAGCGGCGTCGATGAAAAGGGTATCGATAAAAAAACTAACCGTACCTTGGTGGCAGTGGATCCGAAATATTTCCGCCCCACCGAAGTAGATCAATTATTGGGCGACCCCACCAAGGCTATTCGCGAACTCAAATGGAACCCACAGCAAACTTCTTTTGAGCAATTAGTGAATCGCATGGTGGATAATGATATTAAGACATTGTCACACAAACACCGTTAAATGGATTTGCAGGAAAAAATATATGTAGCGGGTCACCGTGGTATGGTTGGCTCGGCTATTGTGCGTGCTCTAAAAAAAGCGGGTCACACGCAGATTATTGGGCGGACGTCGGGGGAACTCGATTTACGTGATGGTGCGGCGGTTAAAGAATTTTTTGCTCAAGAAAAACCAGTTTACGTTATTATGGCCGCCGCCCGAGTCGGAGGAATTCATTATAACTCCACCGCCCCTTACGATTTTATCTATGACAATTTAATCATGTCGACCAACGTGATTGAAGCGGGGCGCCAAAGTAAGGTTAAAAAATTATTATTCCTAGGATCGAGTTGTATTTATCCAAAGTTAGCCCCCCAGCCCATTAAAGAGAGCTCACTTTTAACCGGGCCATTAGAAGTTACCAATGAAGCTTATGCTCTCGCAAAAATTGCAGGCATCAAACTTTGTACGTTTGCCCGGCAACAATACGGATGTGATTTTATTAGTGCGATGCCCTGTAATCTTTACGGTCCAGGCGATAATTTCAGTTTAGAAAATTCACACGTTCTCCCCGCCATCATTCGCAAAATGAATGAAGCAAAATTACGGGGAGACGCCGCCGTGAAATTATGGGGCACAGGACTACCTTTGCGGGAATTTTTACACGTCGATGATCTGGCTCAGGCCTGCCTGCTTTTAATGGATAAGTATTCTGAGCCAGGCACGATTAACTTGGGTTCAGGCCAAGAGATTACCATTCAGGCACTCGCCGAAACTATTGCGATGGTTGTTGGTTATCATGGTAAACTAGATTTTGATAAATCTAAACCTGATGGTACACCGCGGAAAATTATGGATAATTCCAGAATTCAAGCACTGGGTTGGACTCCAAAAATTTCTTTAAAGCAGGGTATCCAAGAGGTCTATCAGTGGTATCTCTGGAACGAATCCAATCTCCGAAAATAAATTTAATGGTCACACTTTGTATTCCTGCTCGTCTTGGTTCTACACGACTGCCGCGTAAAGTTCTTTTGGATTTAGGCGGTAAGCCCGTGGTACAACACGTTTGGGAGAGAGCGAAGAAAGTAAAACAAGCGGAACGTGTGGTAATAGTCACGGACGCTGAAGAAGTGGCCGAGGTCGCCCGAAAATTCGGTGCCGAGGTATTGATGACTTCGCCCGACTGTCCGTCCGGTACGGCCAGAATCGCTAGCATCCTCGATCAGCTGCCCGGCGATTTCTTTATTAATGTTCAAGGCGATGAGCCATTTATTGAACCCTCGCTGCTCGATGATTTAATTACGTGTTGGAAGAAAACCCAGTGTTCCTTAGTCACAGCAGTTTCCAAAATTACTCAAGTAGAACGTCTCCAGTCTTCGAGCGTAGTCAAAGTTGTCCGGGCAGAAAATGGCGAAGCCCTTTATTTTTCTCGTAGTCCTATTCCATTTTTTAGAGATAAAGAAATTCAAGATTGGCTAAGCGAATTTCCCTATTGGTCGCACATTGGTGTTTATGGATACAATCGCGATGCCTTAGCTCGATACCCCAAATTGTCCGCGACCACCCTGGAGTCGGTAGAGTCTTTAGAACAACTGCGGTTTCTAGCGCACGGCTTTAGATTTCAAACCATCGAAACACATTATCATCCTGTAGCCATTGATACCGCTGAGGATTTAGCGGCTGCCCGAAAACTTTTAAAATAATTTATGACTACACCACTCCAGTCTGCCCAGTCATTGTTAAAAGCTGAAGCCGAAGCGTTGACCGAACTTTCCCAACGTCTAGACGGGTCGTTCACCCAGGTGGTTGATTTAATCGCCAAACATTCCGGTAAAGTTGTGTTAATCGGTGTTGGTAAATCGGGCCTCATCGCGCAAAAAATCGCTGCTACACTTTGTAGTACCGGCACTCCTGCTATTTTCTTACATGCAGCTGACGCTGTTCACGGAGATTTAGGAATTTTACAATCCGGCGACCCGGTTATTTTAATTTCTCGTTCGGGTGCGACTGCTGAGTTGGTTCGACTCTTACCCGTGTTGCGTTCTTTTAAATCACCGCTGATTGCTTTAGTGGGTAACACACAGTCACCTTTAGCGACCCAAGCGGATTTTGTTTTAGATATCGGTGCACGGCCCGAAGCGGATCCCCTGGGACTAGTCCCCACGACGAGCACGCTTTTAACTTTAGCATTAGGTGATGCCTTGGCGGCTGCTTTAATTACGCAACGCGGCTTTGGGGCTTCCGACTTCGCAAGATTTCATCCCGCAGGCCAATTAGGTCGCAACCTCTCGTTGACCGTCGGCGAAGTTTTTCAATCCATCGATCGCTGCGCCCGGGTTGATGTCACTGCTTCCTTGCGTGAAGCTGTTATTGCGATGACCACTTACCCTAATGGTGCCGCCTGTATTTTAAACGCAGAAGGAATTTTAATGGGATTGATTACCGATGGAGATCTTCGTCGGGCATTAAGTCGAGGAATCGATTTAAATAGCGCTAAGGTTGTCGATGTGATGACCAAAAATCCGATTCGTACGCATCCACAGGTTTCCCTTGTTGAAGCCGCGCGAGTGATGGAAGACCGCCCTTCGCAAATTTCTGTTTTGCCAGTAACGCAACCAGAAAACCAAAAGTGTTTAGGTTTACTGCGTATTCATGATATCTACCAAGCTGGACTCGTATAATTAATGGCCGAAGAAATTCTTTATTCTAAGCACGTTTTTTATAAAAATATAAAAACGCGCAGACCTTCGTTAACTCCCCGAGAGTTAGCGTTATTTGCCGTAGCGGCCACCTTGTTAACAATTATGCCTTGGGCATGGGGTGGAGTCGTTTGGTGGGCAACCATGCTTACCTTGGGATTATCATTGGGTGCGTTGATTATTGCCGCAGGTAATTTTAGGATTCAAACCATCTGTGCGGGTATCTGGGCAACACTCTTAGTGGTCATAGTTTTTTTTAGTATTCGCGGGCAAATTTCTGGAATTAACGAAATTCTGAATTATTTAGCTTTTCCGTCGGCAGCTTTATTTGCGCAACTTTTGGGGGCGAGCTTACTATACGATGATGTTAAATCACGCCCAGCCTCGGAAACTTTCAATAATTTATTAAAATGTTTCCCTTTCTGGATGGGCTTGGCGCTCTTTGCTTATTTTACCATTCAAGGACTAAACACCTGGGGTAGTGTAACGGAGAGGGATTTATTTTGGAGAATTTTTAAAGAACCTTACATCACTTGGCTGCCTAACGGATTAAAGGCTCCATTTTTCTCTGATGAGAATGATCCAGGTGGCATGAACGCTTGGCGTGTTTTATTAACTTTTGCCGGTCCCTGGATGTTTTTTTGTGCCTTATACATTGGGATTGTTCACCGCCGCACTTATATTACCCTCGCCTGGGTCAGTATTATCACGGCTAGTTTATTAGTGGGTTATGGTTATACCAATCAACTTACGGAAGGTACAATTTTAGGATATCCGGTCCCGGATAATGTACGTACGTTTGGACCCTTTATTGATCGCACCCACGCCTGCACCTATTTTTATTTTAATGCAGCCATCGCCCTAGCTCTAACGTTTTGGCACTACAGAAGAAAAAAAGATAGCAATCGATTAGGCGGACCTCACTTCATTTCGCTTTTTATCGGCTTATTATTATTCTTTGGTGTTTTCTCAACTTTTAGCGTGGGGGGAATTTTAATCAGTTTAACCCTATTATTATTCGTTACCCCGATTACCTACTTCTTGGGGTTACCTCTGAAAAGTGGAAAGAGTTTAGGGGTCAATTTTATTAACGTTATAATTTTTCTGATTATGTTAGGAGGCTTAGCCTATACGTATAAATACGATCAGTTGGAATATAATATCCAAAAAAAATTAAAACAGACTTCCAAATCCACGGTAGATGAAAGAGCAGCGCTACGCAGTGCCACCGCCCAAATGATTAGAGTCGGAGGCGTTGAGGGCAAAGTTTGGTACGGTTGGGGTGCAGGTTCTTACCGTTGGGTGTCTCCGTATTTTCAAGCCCAACAGCCTGCCTTACAGGATAAAAATCAAAAATTATCTACTAGAGCAATTTATGCTAGGTCTGACTGGTTACAAATTATTGCCGAGTGGGGCATTGTTGGCGCTTTGCCTGTTCTCCTTACCATTGGCTGGTTTGTTTTAAAGTCTCGAAGATTCTATCGTCGCGGCCGCCCCGAAGTGATACCGCTATTTTGTGTCTGCATGTTATTTTTAATCCACATGTTTCTCTACTTGCTGTGTTGGTTTACCCCCATTCTTTTTATCATAGCTTTTACCGCGGCCATGACCCTTGGCTTGGTTGATCCAGTGAGCAAAGAAGATTTTATTTAATTTAAGTACTCTAGCTATTTTAAATATTTAGACCTATTTAATTTCAATAATAGGCCAAGATTACTTACCAAAATAATGGCTGCAGACTATACTGATAAGGCCTCCCTTTTTTATCATAATAGAAAAAATCCTCGTCCCTACTTAATGGGACGAGAATTAGCCCTTTTGTGTATCGCAGCGATTATCCTTATTGTTACTCCTTGGGCATGGGGTGGAGTTGTCTGGTGGGCCACTTCAATCACACTGGGATTATCACTAGGGATGCTGATCATTGCGGTGGGAGGCTTTCGTACTCAAGTTGTTTTATCTGCCATTTGGGGTGCAATATTAGCCGTTATTATTTGTCTAATTATTACTAGGGTAATTTCGGACACCCAAGAAATATTAAATATTATATCACTACCTGCCGCGGCTCTCTTTGCTCAGCTCATCGGGGTATCTCTCATTTACGACGACGTTCTGTCGCAGCCAACTTCAGAGAAGATAAAAAAGTTATTTAAGTTAGTTCCTTTTTGGTGTGGCCTAGCTTTATTTACTTATTTTGCGATTCAGGGTATTAATGTCTGGGGGAGCGTGACGGAGAGGGATTTATTTTGGAGAATTTTTAAGGAACCCTATATTGCTTGGCTGCCGAATGGATTAAGTGCACCATTCCTTTCTGACGACCGCGATCCCGGAGGAATGAATGCATGGCGCGTGTTGCTAACCTTAGCTGGTCCGTGGATGTTTTTCTGCGCCCTGCAAGTGGGTCTAAGCCAAAGACGTAGTTATAAAATACTAAGTTGGGTAAGTGTGATTTCTGCGACCATTTTTGGTGCTTGGGCTTTTGGTAACCAGTTTAGTCAGGGAACCATCCTGGGATATTCAATTCCCAGTGGAACACAGACTTTTGGAACATTTATAAATCGTACCCACGCCGGCGTATTTTTTTATTTAAACGTCGCTCTAGCTATGGCGCTAGGTTTTTGCCATTTCCGAAAAGATGAAAATAGTTCTCTTAAAGGGGGCCCCCACCTGATTGCTATTTTTTTTGCAGTGTTATTAGTTATTCTGGGGATTGCTAGTTATAGCATAGCGGTAATTTTAATTCTAATCTCGAGTCTTCTACTGATTTTTCCTTTAGCATTCCTTATCGGCATGCCGCAGAAAACAGAGCTTAAAATCGGCCCTAATATCTTACTTTTAATAATGATTTTTGGCTTATTTTTTGGTTTAGCAACGGCGGTAAATTTCAAAAATTTAGAAAGAAAAATAAACGATAAGATAGCTAATATGGTAGTAAAAAAAGAAAATGATCGGGCACCTTATGCGAAGGCAACTCTGGCCATGGCTACCGCAGGCGGCGTGGAGGGGAAAATTTGGTATGGTTGGGGGGCGGGCTCATACCGATGGGTGTCACCTCATTTTCAAGCCCAGCAAAAGGAACTTACTAATAAAGAGGGTCGGCTTGTTTACAGAGCAATTTACGCCCATAATGATTGGCTACAAATGTTGGCGGAATGGGGCGTAGTGGGAGTAATCCCCGTTTTTTTAATGGTCTTATGGTTTTTAAATTTAGGGCGTAAGTGTTTTTGCCGAGGCCGCCCCGAAATAATTCCACTTTTCTTAATCATCATTCTTTTAGGAATACATGCGACGATTGATTTATTATTTTGGTTTACCCCATTATTATTTTTAGCCGTCTACATTGCCTCCATGACGCAATTCTTAGCCCAAGAATCTAGCCAATCAGCGTAGACATTATGTATCAAATTTTACAAAATTTAAACTCGGGTAAAACAGAACTGATGGACGTACCCGCTCCAGGGCCAGCACCAGGGTCTTTATTAATTCAGACTTCATATTCTCTGGTTTCACTGGGAACCGAAAAAATGCTCGTTGAATTTGGTAAAGCTGGATGGATAAATAAAATTCGTCAGCAACCCGAAAGAGTCAAAGATGTGTTAGCAAAAATTTCTACGGAAGGATTATTTCCGACTATCAGCGCCATCCGCGGTAAATTAAGCCAACCCATTCCCCTGGGTTATTGCCAGGTAGGCCGTGTAGTTGACCAAGGGGGGAGCACGGAATTTGTTGTCGGCGACCGTGTAGTTTCCAATGGTTCACATGCCGAAGTGGTGAGTGTTAAAACTTACCTCTGTGCGAAAATTCCTGACAATGTGGAATTTGCGGATGCTTCCTTTACTCCTCTTGCTGCCATTGCACTCAACGGTATTCGCATGCTTAACGTTAAGCCTGGGAGTCGTATCGTGGTGAGTGGACTTGGTCTTATTGGACAGTTGGCCGTCCGTATTTTACGTGCCCAAGGTGCGGAAGTTTTTGGTATCGATTTAAATTCCGATAAATGTGCGTTAGCCCAAAAAAGCGGTGCCCATTGTCTCAGCGCAGAAAAAGACCTTAACCCCACTTCTGCACTTCTCTCGTGGACGGGCGGTCAAGGGGTTGACGGAGTTTTAATTACCGCCTCATCACCTTCGCACGAAATTATAAGTCAAGCTGCACAGTCATGCCGTCATCACGGAAAAATAGTTCTCATTGGCGTCATTGGACTAAACTTAAAACGGGCAGATTTTTACCGTAATGAAGTAAGTTTTCAGGTTTCTAACTCCTACGGCCTACGCCAAGCGAACCACCCCTTTTCAGCTCAAGAAAACTTCAAACAAGTTTTAGAGTTAATGTCGCAAAAAAAATTAATCGTAAGTGATCTAATTTCTATTCAAAAGCCCATTAACGAAGCGCCTGAAGTCTACAGCCAATTAAAGAGCCCCAACCTTTTGGGTGTTTCGCTGATTTATAAAACACGAGCCGAAAGTTTAATCCGAAAAATTGAACTCAATCCTGTAATAAAAAATGAGGGACTCAAAATAGGTATTTTGGGAACAGGAAATTTTACCCAACGAACCCTTTTACCAGAGCTCATGGGCCTCGATCGCCCCCCTCAATTAGAAACTCTCGTTTCTGCTCAAGGTGCCTCTACGCTTTATTCGGCCAAAAAATTTAATGCAGCCAGTGTAGCGAGTGACCCAGAATATGTGTTTAAAAATCAGGAAATCAAAGCAGTTTTTATTTCAACCCGCCACCACCTCCATGCTGCTCAAACAATCAAGGCACTTTCAGCTGGGCAGTCAGTTTGGGTTGAGAAGCCTCTGGCGTTATCCGAAAAAGAAATCGATTTAATAGAAGCAACGGCTCGGTCGTCGTCAGCTGTGTTAATGGTTGGCTTCAATCGCCGATTTGCACCTTTGGCTCTGCATGCTCGTAAGATTATTGCATCCCAGTCCGGTCCTAAATCGATTACGATTAATATTAATGCCGGCAACTTACCCTCTGATCATTGGACACTAAATCTGGCTGAAGGCGGTGGAAGAATTGTCGGCGAAGCCTGTCATTTTGTCGACCTGCTTAGATTTTTAATTTCAGCTCCGATTACACAAGTTAAGCTTATCGAAAGATTTACCGATGGACAAGATGGAGGAAAATATAAATTAGAATTTTCTGATGGTTCGACTGGATATATTAATTATATAACCAACCTGCCCAAGACGGTACCGAAAGAAATAATCCACGTTTCGGGCACTGGCTGGAGTTTTGAAATCAATAATTGGAAACAGTGTCGAGGCCATGGAGTCTGGGGAATCAACAAAGGATGGGGTTTATTCAATAAATTAGATAAGGGCCACGCCCACGCTCTCGCATTATTTATTCATGCGGTTGAGGCCCATCAACCCTCGCCCATCGCGCTCAATGAAATCCTTGAAGTTTCCCGCTGGGCGATCCGCATGCAGGCGATGACTCAATAATTTTTTAACTACTATGAAATCTATATGCGTTTTAGGTCTAGGTTATATTGGTTTACCTACCGCCTCCATTTTTGCCACCAAAGGGCACCCAGTGAATGGCGTCGATGTCTCTCCACGAGTCGTTGAAATTATCAACTCCGGAAATATACACATTCAAGAACCGGACCTCGATATTTTAGTCCGAGCCGCAGTTCAGTCAGGCAACTTAAAGGCCACGCTCAAGCCCGCGACTGCCGATGTGTTTATTATCGCCGTGCCCACACCTTTTGACGTTCAAGCGGATGGCTCACGCACCCCTGATTTAAAATATGTGGAATCAGCCGCTCGTTCTATAGCCCCCGTTGTCGCTTCAGGAAACTTAGTTATTTTGGAGTCCACCTCGCCAGTCGGTACCACGGAAAAAGTGAAGGAATGGATTGAGGATGAATGTGTGAAATTGAAACGCGGAAAAAGTGAAGGCATTCTTTACGCCCATTGTCCTGAGCGTATTCTCCCTGGCCAAATGCTCAAAGAGTTAGTCTCTAATGATCGCATTGCGGGTGGTTTAACGCCCGAGGCTTCCGAAATTTCCAAAAAACTTTACCAAAGTTTTTGTACCGCAGAGATATTTATTACGGACGCCCGCACTGCCGAAATGGCCAAGCTTACCGAGAACGCGTTTCGCGATGTGAATATTGCTTTCGCCAACGAACTTTCACTGATTTGCGATCGCTTAAAAATTAATGTGTGGGAATTAATTCGTTTAGCTAACCGCCACCCCCGAGTGAAAATTTTGCAACCTGGTCCTGGTGTCGGCGGACATTGTATCGCTGTCGATCCATGGTTTATTGTTCATGCTGCACCCAAAGAAGCGCGTTTATTGCGCACCGCCCGGGAGGTAAACGACTCTAAACCACATCACGTGGTGGCTCAAGTTATACAAGCTACTCAAGGAATTGCTCAGCCCGTGGTCGCGTGTCTTGGTCTAGCTTTTAAAGCCAACATTGATGACTTACGTGAATCACCTTCGGTTGAGATTACTGCAGAGTTGGCTCAAAAAGGATTAAAAGTTTTAGCGGTTGAGCCGCATGTCAAAAAACTTCCTGCCTCTTTAGAAGGAAAAGTTGAATTAACCGATTTAACTTCGGCACTTAAGCGCGCTCAGGTGATTGTCTTACTCGTGGATCACCAGGCGTTCGGCTCACTCACTTTGGCACAGCTCGCTGGTAAAAAACTTATCGATACGCGCGGAATGATAAAAAGTTAGTTTTACTAATGTATTTTTCTTTAATCAAAAATCTTGGGCCGATTTGGTTGGCTCAACGCGTCTGGTTTAAGGTCGAAAATAAACTCGGCTTGCTAGAAAAAAGAATGCCCAAGCAATCTTGGGCAAGTCTGTTGCCTGCCTCCGTAGCACAATCGGCGGAAGTATGGAGAAATAAAACTCCCTCTTTGCCCATCGCTCTTATTTCACGGGAGGAACTTGCCCCTTGGTGTGAAAGTTACGCCGTCGCAAATGGACACTCTCCGGTAGCGGAAGCACGGGGTTTGGCCCAAGGAAAAATTCGGATATTTAATCAACGGTTTTTTGATCTCGGCTTTCCTTTAAATTGGAAACGAAATGTTTTAAGTGGTCGACGTTTGGATTCCACCGCGCACTGGTCGAAAATCACGGACGCGGGGAGCGATGATATTAAGGGTGTTTGGGAGGCTTCACGTTTCAGTTGGGTTTTTCCATTAGTCCGCGCTTGGATTATTGAAGGCAGCGATGCTTACCCGGAAATTTTTTGGAAGTTATTTGAAGATTGGATGGAAAAAAATCCGCCCAATCAAGGCCCCCAATGGATGTGTGGCCAGGAAGCAGCGATGCGATTGCTGGCGGTGGCTTATGCCCTCCAGGCTTTCCGTCATCACGCTACCACCACCGATCAGAGAGTTATTTTAACCACCCAGTTCGCAGAAGCCACGGCAAATAGAATTAATGGGCATCTTTCATACGCTATTTCTCAGTCTAATAATCACGGAATCAGTGAGTCGGTTGGATTATTTACCGCGGGTGTGCTCTGGCCGAATTGTTCCCAATCGAGTGAATGGAGAGCGAAGGGAATCGAAACCTTACTGCCTCAAATTGAATCATTGGTTAATAACGACGGAGGATTTAGTCAGCACTCCACGAACTATCATCGCCTCTTTTTACATTTAATGATTTGGATGGAAGTGGTTTTACGATCTGAAAAACAAACTTTTCCTGAAGTTACACTTAAGAAGATTCGTGCGGCGACAAAGTTTCTAAGCGATCTGTTAGATGAAGAAGGCAATGTACCACGGTATGGGGCAGACGATGGGGCTTATTTATTTCCATTGAGTGGAAATTCGCACGATGATTTTCGTCCAGTCGTAAACACGGCTAAAATTCTTTTTTTAGGTTCACGCTTGCCTGTTGGGCCATGGGATGAGGAAGCCTTGTTGCTCTGTGGTCCGATTTCTACGACTTCGGTTGATTGTTCGAACAAAGATTTTGTCGATAAACCCATTTCGGGCGTGTCGGTGTTTCGAAATCAGCTGGGCTCACTTTTTTTCCGAAATCCAACCCAGTTTAAACATCGTCCGAGCCAAGCCGATCAACTGCATGTTTCGCTCAAGTGGAATAATGAATGGGTAGCTGAAGATGTTGGCACGTTCTCTTATAACTCTAAGTTACCTGGTGCGGATGGTTCTAATGCTAATCAACATAATATAGTCACGGTAAATAATGGTAACCCGATGCGCCGTTTCAGCCGTTTCCTTTGGTTGCCATGGACGAAATGCCACCGGGTTGTTAAGCCAAATCAGATACGCGCAGCTCATGCAGGCTATCCTCAATATTTGTGCGAACGAACTGTCCAAAAACTTCCGCACGGCTTTATCATTATCGATAAAATTAAAGGTCACAAGAATGCCGAAATCCGCTTGTGTTGGCAGGGTCGCTCGAAATTAGCTCTCGAACAGTTATCGATTATATGTTCCGCTGATTCTAAAGAAGATTGGCAAACCGCTAATGAAGAAACTGGTCAGGGTTGGTATTCATCAAGTTATGGAGTGCGTGAACCATCATGGACTCGCATGATTACCACGTCCGCAGCATCGGTAATTTTTGTCACCGCGATTGGCTGTTCAATAAAATTAGAAAAAAATGAACTTTGGGTAGATGGTAAAAAACATAATTAATTTATCTATCAATAAACTTCATTTCTTAAATCTCTTATGAAAAAAATTGCTCTGATTTTAGGTACCAGACCTGAGTGTATTAAAATGGCACCCGTTTATTTTGCTTTAAAGCAGTCTACGAAACTCGCTCCCGTGGTAATATCAACGGGTCAGCATAGACAAATGCTGGATCAGACTCTGGGAGTTTTTGGTATTAAACCCGAGTTTGATTTAAATTTGATGCAACCCGGGCAAACTTTACCCGAACTTACCAGCCGAGTAATTACTGCAACCTCTGCCTGGTTTGCCGAACACAAGCCGGCGGCGGTCTTAGTTCAGGGTGATACCACCACGGTTTTATCATCCGCGATTTCAGCCTTTTATAATCGTATACCCATTGGCCATGTTGAGGCAGGTTTGCGGACCGGTAATATGGATTCACCTTTTCCCGAGGAAATGAATCGCCGACTTACCACGCCCTTAGCACGCTGGAATTTTTGTCCTACAGAAACATCCAAGGCTAATTTAATTAAAGAGGGTATCGACGCTAATACGTGTTATGTTACGGGCAATTCAGTCGTAGACGCATTGTTCTATGTCAGAAAAAACCAAAGCACGAGTGGAGTCTCCGCGAAAATTGTGGCGGAGAAGGTAGGTATTCCTGGAACGTTTGCTCAGGAATTTTTATCAGAGACAGCTAAGAAACCTTGGATACTGGTGACTGGTCATCGTCGTGAATCTTTTGGCGGTGGATTTGAGCGTATTTGTGAAGCGATTAATCGTATTACACAATTACACCCTGAGGTGGGAGTATTGTATCCCGTTCATTTAAATCCTCAGGTTCAAGCTCCGGTGAATCGAATTTTAGGATCCAATCCGCGCGTTGCATTGGTTGCTCCCGCCGCTTATGAGGAATTCGTTTGGTTGATGAATCGATGCACATTTTTATTAAGTGATTCAGGAGGAGTCCAAGAAGAAGCTCCTTCGCTGGGTAAGCCTGTATTAGTGATGCGGGACACGACAGAGCGTCCTGAGGGTGTGGATGCGGGCACTTGTCGTTTGGTCGGCACAAATCCCGAAACTATTCTTCGGGAAGCCGATTTGCTTTTAAATAATCCTGGTGAATATCAACGCCGTTCGAGTTTAAAAAATCCTTATGGGGATGGGCAAACGTCCGAAAAAATCAGACAAATTCTCGAAGACAGTTTGAGTTAGAAAAATGAAAATACTTTATTTTCACCAACATTTTACGACCCCCAAGGGGTCTGGTGGTACCCGTTCTTATGAGTTTGCTCAAGCTCTCATTAAACGCGGGCATCAAGTAACCATGGTCTGCGGTCAAATGGATCGGGATGCACTGAATTTACCCTATGATAGCAACTCGGGTTGGTCACGGGGGTTGGTTGACGGCATTGATGTGATTGCTCTATCTCTAAAATATTCAAACCACGATGGTGTCGGCCGAAGACTGATCACGTTTTTTAAATATGCGGTTAAAAGTATTAAAATCGCACTCGATTTTGAATATGACTTAGTGTTTGCCACTTCAACTCCCTTAACCGCGGCTTTGCCAGGTATTTTTGCAAGTTGGTTAAAGCAAAAAAAATTTATTTTTGAAGTTAGAGATTTATGGCCAGAACTACCCCGTGCTATGGGAATGAAAAATCCCATCCTCCTAGGTGGAATGTGGATTATTGAGGGATGTGCCTACCGTTCATCGATGGCCTGCGTTGGACTGTCCCCGGGAATTGTTGAAGGAATCAAGAAACGTTCTCCGAAGAATCACCCAGTTGTGCTTATTCCTAATGGCTGTGATTTAGAAATTTTTAAACCTCAACCCAAGACCCCAATAAAAATTAACGGTATCGCTCCGGGGGACTTTGTGGCTGGTTTCACCGGAGCCCATGGCAAGGCCAATGGACTCGATGCTATTATTGAGGCAAGTCGCGAAATTAAAAAGAGGAAGATTACCCATATAAAATTTCTTTTAATCGGGGATGGTTCAGAGAAAGCCCGACTCCAGAAAATTGCGGCTCAAGAACAATTGGACTGCATAATCTTCCATCCACCGATTTCCAAAGTAGCCCTTGCCCAAATCACCGCACAACTGGATTGTGGTCTCATGTTCCTAGATAATATACCTGCATTTTACTACGGAACCTCTCCTAATAAATTTTTTGATTACATATCCGCAGGTATTCCCGTGATTAATAATTATCCAGGCTGGCTCGCAGAAATTATAGAGAAAAATCAGTGTGGAGCTGCGATTACACCAGAAAACCCCGCGGCCTTGGTGGAAAAACTTATTGAGTTAGCCAGTCGGCCCGAGCAATGCCAAAAAATGGGTCAAGCGGGCAGGATTCTCGCAGAAAATTCATTTTCCCGGGCAATACTCGCCACACAGTTTTGTGAATTTATCGAAAATAATTTATGACCAGAACTGAATCCATCACCCTCATTCTAAAACGCATCCAAATATTGGGTGCTGAATTGGCGAAGCCCGAATTATGTAAGGCGACTGAAGCCACCAAACTCTTTGGTGAAAGTTCAAGTTTAGATAGTATGGGATTGGTGACACTCATCTCTGACCTAGAAGAAGATATCCGTCAGCAGTACAAAATATCCGTCACCTTGGTTGATGAAAAAGCTATGAGCCGACTCACATCCCCATTCCGATCAGTTCATCATTTAGCAGATTATATAACCATGGTCGTTAACGACAGAAAATCATAATATGCCGACCGCTGTCATTACAGGAACCTCGCGGGGTTTAGGTCGCGCCCTAACCGAAAGATTATTATCTTTAGGCTGGTATGTGTACGGCATCTCTAGGAGTTCATCCCGAATAAACCACCCGCATTTTCAAGAATATTTGGCAGATATTACTAATGAGCAAGCAGTACAACAGGTAGCTAATTCAATCAAGGAGACCGGAAAATCGATTGAGGTTTTGGTAAATAATGCCGGCGCAGCCTCCATGAATGCATTTTTACTTACACCGTTTAAAAGTGCTGAGTCAATCATGAGACTTAATTACCTTAGTACTTTTAATACGACGCAACTATTTGGGAAAATTATGGCCAGACAGCGTCACGGTTTGATTGTTAATATTACAACGGTGGCAGTACCATTAAATCTTGAAGGCGAAGCCGCCTATGTAGCGAGCAAGGCCGCGGTTGAAGCACTCACACGGGTAACAGCCAGGGAGATGATTGCTCAAGGCGTCAAAGTAATCGCTTTGGGTTTTGGACCCATAGATACTGATCTGACGCGAGCAATCAGTCGCGATAAAATTCAAAAGATTAACGACCAAATTAGTCGTCCTAGTGGCACAACACTCAGTGAGGCAATAGACTTTATTTTAGAGAAAATAAATAATTCGGAAATAAAATCAGGTTCCGTGGAGTATCTTGCCGATATCAGATGAATTCTTGGATTAAAACTCATTGGAAAAGTTTTTCTAATCAACCGGCCTTAGCAGGTAGGGGCGGGGATATCGCTTATTCTGATTTAGTAATTCTTTGGGATGAGGCAGTGGCTGACTTAAAAAAATTAGATTTAAACACCGCCACCGTCTTTGGTTTAATCGGCAACTATAGTGCCGCCACCGTCGTCTGGATGATGGTTTTAGAGGAAGCTGGTCATCTGATTGTCCCGTTACTAGAGGGCGACGAAGAAAGTTCACGAAAACTGTCATCGGCTGGTGCCACGTATTTAATTTTTGCGAATAGCCGAAGATGGAATATAAAACATCAGAGTGTGGCCGTACACCACCATCCCTTCGTCTTAGAATTAATAGCTAAAAAGCAAAGTGGGGTTGTTTTGTTTTCTAGTGGGACATCGGGGCCAGCCAAACTAATCGTCCAGAATTTTTCTGATTTATTAAATGTTCATAAGACTAAAAGGCCCCACCGCTTATCTATTTTGGTTGTTTTGGCTTTTGATCATATCGGTGGAATTAACACGCTTCTCGAAACCTTAAGCTCGGGCGGATTAATGGTCATCCCAGAGGATAAATCTCCTGCAAAAATTCTTGAAGCGATTGAGCGTTATAAGGTCACAATCTTGCCAGCCTCCCCGTCATTTTTAAATCTCTTAGCCTTATCGGGTTTAGTGACTTCCGAGAAAATTAAATCCTTACATTTAATTACTTATGGCACCGAGCCCATGCCGGAGCCGCTCCTCGAAAGAATACGTCTAACCTTTCCGGGTAAACGTTTAAAGCAAACGTTTGGTACAACGGAAACAGGAATTTTACGTACCGAAAGTGTTGGCTCCGGCTCTAATTTTTTCAGGTTTAGCGATCCCGATTTAAAATGGAAAATTATCGACAATGAACTTTGGCTTAAATCCACGACGCAAATTAAAGGGTATTTAAATACTCAAAATCAGAACTTCACTGAAGACGGATGGTTTCGAACTGGCGATAAAGTAGAAGTAGATTCTACAGGAAACATCCGTATTTTAGGCAGGATGGGCGATGCGATTAATGTGGGTGGTAATAAATTAATGCCGATCGAGGTTGAATCTGTTATATTGGAGGTTCCTGGGGTGATAGATTGTCGTGCTTTTGGAGTGCCGAATGCATTATTAGGACAAGTAGTCCACGCGGATGTTGTTGGCAGTTCAGATCAAAATCATGAATCTTTACGAGCCTCTATCCGCCAATTTTGTAGAACTCGTTTGCCAGCATACAAGGTACCAGTATCCATAAATTTTGTTACGAGTATTATGGGAGATAGGCTTAAAAAATCTCGAACTAATCAATAACTAAAAATGAAAGAACTTTTACCGTATCTTGTTATAGATGTAGCCTGTGTTTTATTCTGCATCGGTCTGATTTGGAGAACCTTCACTCTTTGGCATCCGTTCACGATGTATGTTTTTTTCCATGTCTACTCTTTTACCTATCGGGCTTATCAATTATGGAACGGGGCGCCTCCGATGTACGATGAAAATCCTGCCGCTGATATTATTAAAAGTGATGAAATTATAAAAGGCTTACTCATTGCAGATTTAGCCATAATCGCTTTTGCCCTAGGGAGTTATATCGCCCAAAAAATTTACTTCAAGGACACGTCCAAATCCACCCGTAGGACGAATATTAATAAAACAATTGTTCTTTTAGTCTGTTTAGTTTGTCTCCCGCCGGGGATATTTGTGCTACTCCAAGCTAAGACGGGTATGACTAGCGCATTTTTCTCCCAGTCGAGTTACTATCAGGTATTAGCCCTATGGCCGATTTCTTGCCTTTATATTTTAGTGTTTACCTATGGGTGGCGCTGGTGGACCGGCTTGGGTGTCATTGCCTATTTATCTTTGGTGGCATTACAGGGGTATCACCGCACGATGTTAGTTTTACCCATCGTTTTCCTTATAGTTATTTTTCTCCTCAAAAACCGTCGCCGCTGGTTGGGAGTAGGACTTATTCTACCGATACTCTTTTTGTTTCTTATTTTCGGAAGATTAAAATATATTGGGCGAGCATTTCAGAATCAGGATTATAATGAAATGTGGTTTCAGCTTTCACAGTCCTTTAAGCCAGCGGTTGATGGCGACCAACAGAGCTCTGAACAATTTTTAGATCAGTATTGTGGATTTATATCGATGACCGATACGGCCCAGAAAGTAGGGTATGGAAGTAATTACCTAGCTATTTTGGTTTTACCTATACCAAGAGATATTTGGCCCAATAAGCCGGGGCAAGCGGACCATATCGCTGAAGTTTCAACCCCTACTCGCCAATACGACAAAGAGGGTAGAATTATAACTTATATTGGAGAGTCTTACTATAATTTCCGATATCTGGGGGTCTTTTTCATCGCCTGCTTTTTCGGTTACTTTCTGACAAGGTGGTGTTTACGTTCTGTGATTGGACCTTATGGGCGTTTAGAAGTTGTTACTTATGCGATATTCTTTACGACGTTTATTCAATTTTACCGTGATGGAGTTTCCTCAATTGTCATTTTTGGTTTAGCCCACCAGATTCCATTTATTACGATATTGGTTTTACATAAATTATTGGGCTCCGCGCTAAAGACCACCGATGAATCTCCTGTCAAAGCCCTTCGGGAATTTGGCCTTAAATGAAAACTACTCTAAAAAACTTTAAGATACGAGCGATAGCTCTATCCACGGGTTCTATTACAAAGTCCTACATTGAAGATGGATTGGCCCAAGGCATTCCTCAGATCAAGTTAGAACGAATATCTCAAACCATCGGCCTAAATTTTAGAAAAACAGCGCAGAATAATATCACTACCTTAGATTTATGTGAAGATGCCAGCCGCCGCCTTCTTAGAAGTCTTGATTTAGATATAAGTTCAGTCGACGCGATTATTTTTGTGACGCAGACACCTGATTATTCGCAACCAAACAACGCGTCGCTCTTGCATGGCAGATTGGGACTAAGCCAAGACTCGATGGCCTATGATATATCTATGGGTTGTTCCGGTTGGGTATATGGATTGCATCAAGCTGCACTACTCTGTGCACATGGTGGTTTAGGTAGAGTTTTGCTTTGTGCGGGTGATACACTCAGTCGATTAACTAATAAATTAGATCAATCGATCGATCCGCTCTTTGGTGATGCCGGTTCGGCTACTTTAGTTGAGCGAAGTGGTGCGGAAGATACGATGTATTTTATGTTTGGTACTGACGGCAGTATGAGCTCAGCAATTAAAGTTCCCGCAGGCGGTTCGCGCGAACCTCCTACGAGTAAATCAAAAGAAGAAATGAAGGACAAATTCGGCAACATCACTACCCAAGAAAATTTACAAATGAACGGGGCAGACGTTTTTAATTTTACTTTAAGAGATGTGCCGCAAGCCATTCAGGCTGTGATGTCGTATGCAAATTACAAAGTAAGTGAGGTTGACGCATTAGTTCTCCACCAAGCCAACAAGTACATTGTTCAGTTAATTGGTCAGAAAACAGGTTTTAATCCCAACCAAGTTCCCAACACTGTGTTCGCAAAATTTGGCAATCAAAGTTCAGCCTCCATTCCCTGTGTGCTTATTGATTCCATGGGTGAGGCGTTGACACAAAAACCCGTCAAAATAGTGGGTTGTGGGTTTGGCGTTGGGCTTTCCTGGGCGGCTTTTGCCGGTGAGATTGGTCCCTTTATAGTCTGCCCTATTCAACCTTACCCGCAAACCCCATGAACCAAACCGATCTTTTAATTGCCCTACAAAGTGATGTAGATTGTTTTTCAGGCGCGACCATCGATACTCAATTGGAAAGCCTTCCTCGCTGGGACTCTTTATCTATATTACTAGTCATTTCGCACATTGAGGCTAACTATAAAATTATATTATCCGGCCAACAAATCCGCGAATGTCGAACCGTCAGGGATCTCCTTAATTTAATTCCAACCTCATGAAAAATTTATATATTATTGGAGCAGGTGGTTTTGGCCGTGAAGTGTATACTTGGTTACAAAGTCATCCCCATTACCAAAAGGAATGGCAAATTGCTGGCTTCTTAGATGACAATCTCATGGCCCTCCAAAATTTCGGGGATTTTGCTCCCGTGTCAGCTATTCAAGGACACACGGTGAGCACAAAAAATGTTTATGTCTGTGGGCTAGGTTTACCTGTAATGAAAACAAAAATTTTAAAAAATTTCTTATCGGCGGGTGCTGAGTTTATCAGTTTTATTCATGCAACCTGTACAGTCGGCAGCCGAATTAAAATGGGCCACGGAGTTTTTATTTGTCCGGGGGTTAGTATTTCTACCGATATCAGTATTGGAGATTTTGTTATGATTGGCCCTAATTCAACCATAGGACATGATGCTATCATAGGAGATTGGACAACTTTATGCGCCCAATGCGATGTCACGGGTAAGGTAAATATTGGCAATGAAGTTTTCCTAGGAAGCCGAGTGTCAATTATTCCCAGTATTAAAGTGGGTTCACGCTCTATCCTGGGGGCGGGTGCGGTCGTAATATCAAACGTCCCCGAAGCCGTTACGGTGGTTGGAAACCCCGCCCGAATTTTATAAATCACTCATGAAAAAATTTATCTTATATTTTGGTGGGTTTTTGTTATTAAGTATTTTTGGCTTAGTCATCTATACGGAATTTTTAACCCCCCGCTCTCGTCGTTTCACGGGAAGCTTAGAAAAAGTTTTGCCGCCTGATGGGTTTGACGGCTGGAAGCGTGAATCTATTCCGTTGGGCGATTCTAATGCCGCCAAAGCTAATGTGCAGGGCATTTTAAATTACAGCCAAGCTGTTCAGTATCTATATACCAAGAATAAATCGCAGTTTTTAATTTATGTAGCCTATTGGGAACCGTCGACGGTCTCCGTGGCTGATGTCGGAACACATAATCCTGATTCCTGTTGGGTGAATAATGGCTGCACGCGCACCGATCGCAATTATGCCGTAGCTGGTACGGTGGGCACTCGTGCCTTACAGCCTTATGAATATGGACAGTACATCACACCGCAGGGCCCTCGACAAAATGTATTGTTTTGGCACCTGGTAAATGGGCAGCCTAATCGTTACGCCGATCAAGAGCAAGGCTGGCGCGCAGGACTTAAGGGACGCCTCGAACGGCTTCCCTTGCTCATCAAAGACTTCAAAGAATTTGGTCTTAATCAAAAGAACGAACAAATGTTCATCCGAGTCTCCACATTTCAGCCTGTAAAAAATTTACTCGCTGATCCCGCCAACGAGAAAATTTTTAACGCTTTAGAGGAAATTGGAATTTTTCAAAACCAAGCCTGGAAATAATTTATGTCACGCATTTATTTATCCGCACCTGATATCGGTAAAACTGAACAAGCCTATGTAAATGAGGCTTTTGCCACCAATTGGGTTGCCCCGGTTGGTCCGCATATCGATGCCTTTGAAAAAGAATTTTCTCAAGTGGTTGGGACAAAGTATGCGGTTGCATTGTCTTCGGGCACGGCCGCCTTACACCTGGCATTGCGTCTTGCTGGGGTTACCGTGGGTGACGAAGTTTTGTGTTCGTCGCTCACGTTTATCGCTTCCGCTGCCCCGATTACTTACCTCGGAGCCCGTCCAGTATTTATCGACTCCGATGAAGTCAGTTGGAATATGGATCCAGCTCTAGCTATTGAAGTCATAGAGAAAAAGGTACGCACTGGTAAAACTCCCAAGGCTTTAGTTTTGGTTCATTTATATGGTCAATCTGCCGACACCCAGCCGATTAAGGAATGCTGCGATCAGTATGGCATTAAACTCATTGAAGATGCTGCGGAAGCCCTAGGCGCTACTTACAAGAGTGGTACACCAGGCTCGATGGGCTGGGCCGGTATCCACTCTTTTAATGGTAATAAGATTATCACGACTTCTGGTGGAGGAATGCTGGTCACCAATGACGAAAAATTAGCGACGACTGCCCGATTTTTATCCACCCAAGCACGCGACCCGGCACCACACTATCAACATACAACGATTGGTTATAATTATCGCATGAGTAATATTTGTGCGGGTATCGGACGTGGCCAACTTAGCGAGTTAGGCAAGAAGGTAGCCCGCCGGAGGGCTCATTTTGAAGCCTACCAAAAAGCTTTCGAAGGTTTACCAGGTTTTACAATGCAACCCGAAGCACCTTGGGGTAAATCTACTCACTGGCTAAGTTGTTTAACTGTCAACCCACTGAAATCAAAATTATCGGCAGAAGATATCCGACTCGCTCTCGAAAAATCTAACATTGAATCTCGGCCCGTTTGGAAGCCGTTGCATTTGCAGCCAGTTTTTAGTTCAGCTGAGTATTACGGAAGGGGAGTTAGCGACAAAATATTCTTGGAAGGGTTGTGCATTCCCTCGGGCTCTGGCTTAACCGATAATGATCGGCAAAAAGTAATTAATACCATCAAGAATTTATTTTAAGGGATAAACCCAGTGAATTTTAGTAATTAAAATGTCGCCTCCTGCCGTCATTGTTTTTGCTGGTCCACGCGATCGGTATGAATCCGCATTAGCGTTACAAGAAAACCAAGCATTAGAAGCTTTGGTTACCGAGGCTTACTTTTCAAAATTCTGGGCCCAGACAAATCTTTTAGGTAATTACTTTCATCGATTTGCCTCTCATCGCCATCACCGTGATATCCCAGCACCTAAAGTAACTACATCATTAATCTCGCTCTACCATGTGATGGCCGCCCGTTTAAAACCACGTAAAAACTGTCCTCATCTACACGCCAGCGATCGAAATCTCAGTATCCTCGCAGCAAAAATAGCCATCGAGCGCCAAGTGCCACTCATCGCTTATAGTTATTATGCCAGTGCTGGCTTCACATTGATGGAAAATACTGGATTAAAAAAGATACTATTTCAGGTACATCCCCACGGAAAATTTCTACGCGAACTTTTTACCGCTGAAATAGAAAAGTGCCCTGAAGCGCGCAGTTCGATTATGGAAGAGACCGAAATGTCTCCCTTATATGATGATAATAACGATTCATTCACCCAAGCCGATGGAATCATATGTGCAAGTTCCTTCACGAAATTAAGCTTAAATAAAGTCGGCTCTACGGCGCCCACCGATGTAGTTAATTACGGTGTCGATATTGAATTATTTTCACCGCGAACTTCCTTCCCTATAGCCAAGACATTTACGGTTGGCTTTATCGGAGCACTTTCCCAGCGTAAAGGGGCTCGTTACTTGCTTGGAGCTTTGGCTAAATTTCCTAAAGGTTCAATCAAGCTGATTATTTATACACGCGCAGCGATTAATAAAGAACTCATCAAAGGCTTTGAGTCTGTGGAGGTAGAGGTGCGCCAAGGGCTAAATGACAAACAATTAGCCGAAGATATTAAACAATGTGATATTATGGCACTACCCTCAATTGCGGAAGGGTTTGGATTAGTCATTCTTGAATCTATGGCCTGTGGAGTGCCTGTTCTTTGTACGACAAGTACGGGAGGTCTGGATATAATATCTCATCGTCAGGACGGCTTTGTGGTTCAGCCGGGGAGTATAGATTCTATTTATGAAATATTAGATTGGGGTCTCAGAAATAGACATGAGCTATTTCAAGTTGGCCAAGCTGCACGTAAAAAAGCAGAAAACTTTACTTGGGCTAGTTATCGTCGCCATTTTTTTGCCTCCTACCTCGAGTTAATAAATAAAAAATAAATTTCGTTTCAGCTTAATATGACCTTCAAGCGCATTTTAAATTCTAGTATTCTTATGGGCGGCGCTCAGGCGATCAGTCTCGTTTTCGCTTTTATTCGTTCAAAACTAATTGCAGTTTTACTGGGCCCAGCGGGTATTGGTATTAATGGTTTATTAACGGGTTATAGCGGGAATATCTTTGCGTTAGCTGGTTGGGGTTTGGGTACTACAGGGATTCGATCTATCGCTGGTGCCAGTGAAGAGCATAAGGCGGCCAAATACGCTGCTGCTAAGAAATTTGGAATCCAACTTAGCTGGCTCGGATTAATCTTAACTATTATTTTATTTATCCCCGTTGCACACTTAACCTTCGGAAACCTCGATTATTCTCTGGAAATTTTCATTACCGGACTGGGTGTACCGTGTCTTATTCTCACCACTATATTCACCGCTGTCTTGCAGGCCAACGGACAAACTAAAACTTTAGCCAAAATTCAGATAATCACGGCTTTTATAAGTTTAGTATTAGGATTACCGCTCATTTATTTTTTTAAAACCATCGGTATAGCCTCAGCTTTATTTATCACAGCGGTTATACCCTTACTGGCCTCGTGGAAATTTTCTAAAGTCTATCAACCCGAGCCGGTGCCGGTTGATCCAGCAGATTTAGCCCAATTACGGAAACTGGGTATGGCTATTATGGTCACTGGACTCACTTATCAACTGTCGGCTTACGCCATTCGCTGCATATTGGTGGAGGGTATGGGCATTCCAGCAGCGGGGTTCTACCAGGCCGCCTGGGCTATTTCCGGCGCCCTTCCGGGGTTTATATTTTCAGCGATGGGCACAGATTTTTTTCCGCGTGTGGCTGCAGCGGAAGATGAAAATAAAGCCCGCGAGCTTTCCGAACACCAGATTTTAGCCGCTCTCATTTTAGCTCTGCCTTTCCTTGCCGCCATGTTGACTATGGGTAAAGACACCATCCACCTCCTTTACTCCAACCAATTTGATGAATCTATTCCGATGTTAAGTTGGTCAACATGGGCAATTTTTCTAAGACTGGTAGGCTGGACACTTAGCTATTGGCTACTGGCACGAGGATCGTCTCGAACCATTATTATATTAGATTGTGCTCATAACATCCTACTCGTGGTGATGACTTTTTTTCTAATACCTTTCTTTGGTTTAATAGGTACCGTGATGGCGACGATTGCTGGCCAAATTATTTATTTAATCGTTATGTCAATAATTGTTAAAAAACGGTCAGGGAAGTATCTGAGTTCCAAAACGCTTGGAGCAATTTTAATGGCCGCCTCTCTGCTATTTATCGCCCATGTGGGGACTGATTATTTCACTGGAAGATATTTTGGAGTGATTTCCACTCTAATCATCTCAGCCATATCGGCTGGACTATATTACTACATCAGCCATTACAAAGTTACTCCAAACACTAAATAAACCAAATGAAAGCTGTCATACTTGCAGGTGGGTTAGGTACGCGTCTGAGTGAAGAAACTCATCTTCGCCCCAAGCCGATGATTGAAATAGGTGGTAAGCCTATGCTCTGGCACCTCATGAAAATTTATTCAGCACAAGGGATCAATGAATTTATTGTCTGTGCTGGGTACAAGGGCTTTATCATTAAAGAATACTTTGCAAATTACTTTTTACATAACTCTGATGCTACCTTCGATTTATTAAATAATAAACTTACCATTCACCATAGTAATGCTGAGCCCTGGCAGGTAACTGTGATTGATACGGGTGAACAAACGATGACGGGCGGTCGTCTTCGCCGCGTTAAAAAATTCTTAGACAACGAAACTTTCTGTTTAACTTACGGCGACGGATTGAGTGATGTAAAAATTCAGGAAACCATCAGTTTTCATAGGAAACACGGTGGTAAGGCTACAATCACAGCTGTCCAGCCTCCAGGCAGATTTGGAGTATTAGAGATTAATACTCAAGACAGGGTTAATAGCTTTTTAGAGAAGCCCCAAGGTCAGGGTACCTGGATCAATGGCGGGTTTTTTGTCCTAGAACCTTCCGTCATCGATTTAATTGCCGATGATACCGTGGTCTGGGAAAAGAAGCCCTTAGAAGAATTGGCTGCCCAAAAACAACTCCATGCCTACAAGCATGAAGGATTTTGGCAGTGTATGGATACGGTGCGCGATAAATTACTTCTCGAAGCTCTTTGGGAGTCTGGTTCTGCACCGTGGAAGTCTTGGAAATAATTTATGTTTAATAATATTTATAAGGGAAAAAAAGTTTGGCTTTCTGGACACACTGGCTTCAAGGGGGCGTGGTTGGCGGAGTGGCTAGTCTCACTCGGTGCCGAAGTTCGTGGATATGCTTTAGCCCCCGATGATACTCAATTACTCTTTAGCGAACTTCGATTAGACAAAAGTATAGATTCACAATTTTTAGATATTAACAGCGCGGAAAATGTGAAAAAATCGATAACGGAATTTAACCCCGATTTCGTTTTTCATTTAGCCGCCCAGCCTTTGGTTAGACTGTCCTATGAAATTCCGCGTCAGACGATAGCGACTAATGTTTTAGGGACAGTTCATGTTTTGGATGCCTTAAGATTTTTAAAAAAACCCTGTGTGGCTGTAATCGTAACCTCAGATAAATGTTACGAAAATTTAGAAACCGGCCACCCGCACGAAGAAGGTGACCGGATGGGTGGCAGCGATCCCTATAGTGCGAGTAAAGGTATGGCTGAATTGGTTGTGACTACATACCGCCGTTCTTTTTTTGGTGAAAAAAGTCTTATTAAAATCGCTTCGGCTCGGGCGGGTAATGTTATCGGAGGCGGGGACATGGCCGCCGACCGAATTGTTCCTGATATCATAAGATCTTATTATGCTCAACAGTCCGTGGGCGTAAGAAACCCTTCATCAACACGCCCTTGGCAGCACGTACTCGAACCTCTTTCAGGTTACCTTTGGCTTGGAGCAACGATGGCCAAGCCCGAACTTATTGGTCAACCTGCTTCTTTTGCTACAGATTTTAATTTTGGCCCCACGCCCGAGGCCGTTCGAACCGTGAATGATTTAGTTTCACAATTTAAATTAATTTGGCCTGATTTAAAAGTTGTGAAAGGTCCCGCTGGTCCTCACGAGGCTGCCAAACTTAGTCTTTCAATTGAGAAAGCCGCGAACATTCTGAAATGGTCGCCTGTTTGGAATTTTGATACCACCATTAGAAAAACTGCAGACTGGTACAGTGGGCGCTCTAAAGGAAATGAAGTTAGCCGACTCTGTAAGGATGATATTTCAGAATATTTTTTGAATGCTCATCAACAAGGTTGCTTATGGACTCGCTGAGTAAATTAAAAGGCAAACGTTGTTTTATCACGGGTGGAACTGGGTTTATAGGTCAATCCTTGGTTGCGAAATTAAACGCACTGGGAGCTGAAGTTATTGCACCCTCCCGGAGCCAAATGGACTTAACTGATAAGGTTAAGGTTGAAAAAGAAATTCATGCCGCCCAACCCGAGATATTATTCCATTTAGCCGCTGCCGGAGTCGTACTGTCGCCCGGTTCATCCAACATTCATGATATTAATGTAACGGGTACGTACACTTTGGTTTCCGCGGCCAAAAAATTAAAAAAACCGCCGGTACTCATTTTAATGGGTTCATGTTCTGAGTATAATAATAAAGAGTCGCCCCTGCTTGAAACAGATGAACTAAATTCCATAAATGATTATGGGTTATCTAAAATAAAAGCCGCCGATCTCGCCCGCAAAAACGGACAGGGTCTGCCTATTAATTGGGTAAGATTATTTAATTGTTATGGACCTCATGAGTCCCCAAGCCGCTTGCTTCCATATATAGTTAATCAAGCCAGGTCTGGTTTGCCGATAGAAGTTACTGGCGGCAGGCAACTTCGTGATTTTACATATGTTGACGACGTAGCCGAAGGTTTAATTCGTCTAGCTTTACGCGCAGAAAATTCTACCACGTGGGAGGATATTAATATGGGTTCAGGCCAGCCAATTTATTTAAAAGAGTATATAGAGTTAATTAAAGAAATATTAGCCGAGTTTAATATCTTTGCGGACATACGTTACGGGGCTAAATCCTACCGAACAGGCGAAGCGATGAATATAACTCCAGATATTACTCGATTACACAATAAATTGGGTTGGAGGCCGGCCACCCCCATTAAGGAAGGTGTTCGGAATACAGTTCAACTTATACTCTCAACCTCGAAATAATATCATGAAAATATCACTCGCACTACCTGTATATAACGGAGCAAATTATATACGTGAAGCACTAGAAAGTGTTATCATACAAGGGAAGTCTTTAGACGAAATCGTGGTATCGGATAACTGCTCGACGGATGAAACTCCCAAAATAGTACAAGAGTTCGCCGCTCGAGACCCGCGAGTTCGCCTTGAGCGCTCTGAGGTTTTCTTAGAGATAGCTGATAACATGTCGCGAGCCATTCGACTTTGCCGCAATGAGTGGATCCAGTTACTTTGTCATGATGACTTATTGAGACCGGGGGCAATTGAAGCCCTCGCCCAAATATTAACGGAGATAAAAGACACCGATTGTGCACTCGTTGCCCATCAACCGGGCCATCTATTTAGCGACGGCCATACTTATCGACATATTAATAATCAGGGCACGGTGGAGTCTCGCGAAAAACTCATGTCATCGCTAGTCGAACCCAACCCTGCTTATGAGTTATCTGGTCCAGATGTAAAACTTCGTCACGCACTGGGCATGGGGAAAATGCCCTATCTTCCCGCAATCACGACTGCCGCACTTCGTCGTTCGGCCTTCGAAAAACTAGGTGGCTTTGATCGTCGTTGGGTTCATTTCGATGTCTTTTTCTGGATTTATTTGATTCGTGATTTTAGTTACGTCGAGGTGTCATCACACTGGACTCTGGCCCGTGTTCATTCTCAGCAGGTAGCTGTTTTATCACGTAAAAATCAACGCTCGTATCGCGACTTTCGCGATTTTTACCAAGAATTTTTGGCCAACTCTAGTAAGCGATACAGGATGAATCCTTTAGCGTATCTAAAGATTAAATTAAAACCTATTTCTCAGGCTAGTGCACCCCTCGTTGTCGCATTATACAAAAAAAATTACCCCTTCTTCCTGAAACACTTAATAAGTTTACCGTTTTGGATTTGGCCTACGGTAATTTTCTTAACTTTTGTTAATTACTTCAGAACTGGTAAAAGAAATAAAGAACTTTGGAAGAAGGTTTCACCGTCAATTACTTTCGAGTAGTTTTATTAAGATGGCACATCCTATTAGCATTTTAATTAATGCCTCAACCTGCACCATTGGTGGAGGCGTACAGGTTTCTGTCGGTTTTATCCATTACCTCCATGAACAATGTGAGACTCTGGGCTGGGAAGTTACCGTTGTGGCTTCAGAAAAAGTTTACCACCAATGCAAAAATTTAACTGCGAAAACGGGTTGGAATTTAGTACTCATTGCCCAAAGTCCTGCAAAATTAATCAGGGGTCGATCGGCGCGAAAGAGTATTTATGAAATTATAAAAAACAAAAAGTGTAAGATTTGTTTTACGGTTTTTGGACCTTCTTATCTGTCATTAGATATTCCTGAGTTCACGGGGTTTGCGAATCCGTATGTCACTAATCCAGGTCCCTTCGCTTTTAAAAATTACACTTTTTTCGAAAAACTATTCTTTGGTGTCATCCACAAAATCAAAAAATATTATCTTTCAAGGGCTAAAGAGTTTTGGGTAGAAACTGCGACTGCACAGAAGGGCTTAGCTAAAGCTTTGGCTATCGATGTAGCCAGAATCCACGTCGTGCCTAATACGATTAACCCTCTATTTGTGCCTTCTCCAGCTCTACCCGCGGAGTCACCCCTCAGGTTTTTATATCTTTCTGCCTATTATAAACACAAAAACCATTTTTTCTTAATTGATGTAGCGCAGGCGTTAAAAAATAAATATCCCTCACTTAAATTTAAATTTGTGGTGAGTCTACCTCAGCACGAGTTTCCCTTCATAGAGTTAATGCGCCGAGCAAAGTACTCGGCGCTGGCTGAACATTTCGAAACTTTAGGTTACTTAAATGTTCAAGAATGTGCTCAGGCGTACGCTGAAAGCCATGTGGTTTTCCACCCATCTCTATTAGAAGTTTTTTCAGCAACTTATTTAGAAGCATTTGCTGCCCAGCGTCCTCTCGTCGTGTCCGATTTAGATTTCGCCCATGAGATCTGTGGCCCAGGAGCAATTTACTTTAACCCCGCTTCTGCGGAAGATGCAGCTCAGGCACTTTATGGCGCGGCTACAGATAAAGAACTCAGGGAGAAAATGATTATGTTGGGTTCGGCACAGTTGAGCTTATATCCAAAGACAAATGAAAAATGTTACCAGTTAGTGTCGTTGATTAAAAGTTTTATGGCTCGCTATGTATAAAAATTTCTCTGATAATAATTATAATAAAATTATACTATAAATGTGCGGAATATTTGGAGCAATCGGTCCTCAGTCTAGACAACTTGCAGAAAGAGCGGTTAGTCTATTGAGCCATCGTGGCCCCGATGCGCATGGAGTTTTCTTTGATTCTAAATCCGGTGTCAGTTTCGGTCATACCCGTCTTTCGATTATTGATTTAAGCGTGCTGGCTAATCAGCCACTCGTGGGTGCGGACGGATTAGTAACCATTACGTTCAATGGCGAAATATATAATTTTCAGGAACTGCGCGCACAGTTGGTTGGTCATTACGATTTTAAATCACACAGTGATACGGAAGTTTTAATCGCAGCCTATTTACGCTGGGGCTACGATATGCTGGAAAAGCTTAATGGTATATTTGCTTTTGCCATTTTTGATCGGCGGACCGACACTGTATTTATTGCTCGGGATGGTGTTGGCGTGAAGCCACTCTATTATAGTTTTACGCCCACGCACTTTATTTTTGCTAGTGAAATTAAGGCCCTGCTACACGTGCCCGATCTGAATCGTGATTTAGATATTCAGGGTATTTCTCATTATTTAAGTTACTTATATTCTCCGGGTGAACGCACACCCTTTGCCCACGTTCGTAAACTTAAGCCCGGTTGCGCGATGGTTCTTGCTGGCGGCAAGCTACAAAAGTACTGGCAGTTTTACGAAATACCCATCCAGAATGACGTTCGCAAAATATCTGTTGAGGACGCTAAGGAGGAGTTACTTGGTCATCTCAACACCGCCGTCAGTCGCCAAATGCTTTCCAATGTCCCGGTGGGCACCTTTTTATCGGGTGGACTGGATTCTACAATTATCACCGCCTTAGCGCAGAAAAAGCAAGGTTATCGGCCGCTCGATTGTTTCACCATTAAGTTTGGTAAATGGGATAAAGAGGGATTCGATGTTGATTTACCCTACGCCGAAAGGTTTGCAAAAAACATTGGAGCAAAACTACATGTCGCCGAAGTAAATGTAGATCAAATCATAGATATCGAAAGGTTAGTCTGGAATTTAGATGAGCCGCAGGCGGATCCCGCGGCGATGAACAAGTATTATATTTCGCAACTTGCCCAATCCCAAGGTGTGAAGGTTTTATTATCAGGAACGGGCGCCGATGATATATTTAGCGGCTATCGTCGTCACCAAGCATTAGCTTTTGAAGCCTATTGGACTTGGCTACCTAAGTCTGTACGAATTAATTTAAAGAACCTCGCAGGAAACCTATCTCCTCAAAGTACTTTATTCAGAAGAATTAGACGCCTGTTCGACTATGGATCACGAGATGAACAGGAACGAATGGTTAGTTATTTTCAATGGATTTCCACCCACGAAATTAACCGTTTGTGGTCCAAGGATATTATTGCATCCCAGCGCACCCCTAATCCGGATCAGCCTTTTTTAGAGTCGCTAAAAGCATTACCCACGGGGCTCACGCCCCTGGCCAGAATGCTCTACTTAGAGACGAAGTATTTTTTGTGTGACCACAATTTAAACTACGCCGATAAAATGACGATGACATCGGGAATAGAAACCCGCGTGCCGTATTTAGATAAAGATTTAATGTCATTTGCCGCGAGCCTTCCCCAAAATTATAAGTTACACGGCCTGACGACTAAGTGGATTTTACGTAAAAGCGTAGAGAAGTTGATTCCTGCAGAGATTATCAATCGTTCAAAGACTGGGTTCGGCGTACCTATTCGTTTGTGGATTAAAGATAATATCAAAAAATTAACAGACGATTATCTAAGTAAAGCCACCATTGAACGAAGAGGCTTATTTGATTACGCAGAAGTAAACCGCTTAATCGAAAGAAACCACAGAGGTGAAGTCGATGCTAGCTACACGATTCTATCATTATGTTGTATAGAATCTTGGTGTCGGCAGTTTAAAGATAACGTCATTATATAAATTGGCTCCGCTCATTGCATTTTCTTGGAATGGACTACCTCAATATGCCGCCCGCTTATTGCGCGCTGCTATAGTTGAGGTAGGTCAACCGTGCGTAGTGATTGGGTCTCGCCCCTCTGTGCCCATTGCAGGTATTGAAGAGGCCTTAGGACAGTCGATCCGATGGGTTGATGCCCGCCAGCCAGTTAGTTGGAGTGAACTCGGATTAGCGGTTCCTGATATTTATTTTCAGTCCGGTTGGGCGTACCCTGCGTTTTCTGCCCTAGGTAAAGAGGTAAAAAGTCGTGGTGGAAAAGTTTGTCTACTCATGGATAATAATTGGCGCGGGGATTTTAGGCAATTTCTGGGTGCGCTATGGTTTAGAATTTTTAAACGAAAATTATTTGATATGGCGCTCGTCCCAGGAAAATCAGCCCGGCGCTTGGCACGTTGGTATGGCATCCCAAATGAAAATATTTGGGAGGGCATGTATGGTGCTGACCCCCATTTATTTTTCAGTGGCCCGCCTCTTGAGGAACGCCCCCACCGCATTATTTTCGTCGGACAGTATATTCATAGAAAACAGTGTTTACAGCTTGCACAGGCCTTTATCCAAATTTCCGAAAAAATACCCGACTGGGAATTAGTAATGTACGGCAGCGGGGTACAGCAATCACTCCTCCCCACCCATCCACGCGTTAAGGTTAATAGTTTTACGCAACCAGAGCAATTAGGTGCAATCTACAGACAGGCCCGAATTTTTGCCTTACCGAGTCTGAGTGAAGCTTGGGGTTTGGTCGTTCATGAGGCAGCACTTTCAGGCTGTCAGCTTTTACTATCGGACGCCATTGGAGCGCGGCATGATTTTGCCGGTCCCGAAAATGCTCAAATTTTTAAAGCGGGCGATTTACAAGATTTACAAGCCGCTTTACTAAAATTAACTTCCATGAATTCAGCTGATTTAAAAGCTGCCCAGCAAGTTTCAACGACCTTGGCCAAATCACACGGTCCGCTCATTTTTTCCAAAAATATAGCAGCTATTTATCGCAACTTATGAAATACCTCATTACAGGTGCCGCCGGATTCTTAGGTGTTAATTTAGCCTTACGTCTTTTGCGTGAAGGACATGAAGTGATCGGATTAGATAATTATCATTCCGGCACAGAGAAAAATATAAATCTCCTAAAAAAATGGGAGAAATTTAAATTCATCAAACATGATGTAATTAATCCATATGATATACCTTGTGACGTGGTTTGTAATTTAGCCTGTCCCGCCTCCCCACCGCATTATCAAAAAGACCCCATCTACACATTAAAGATTTCAGTTCTAGGTACATTACACGCCCTCGAAAATGCCGAAAGACACAAGGCCTTACTGCTTCACGCCTCTACTTCAGAGATTTATGGAGACCCCTTAGTGCATCCGCAGACAGAATCATATCTGGGAAATGTGAATACCACTGGCCCGCGTGCCTGTTATGATGAGGGTAAGCGTGCCGCCGAAACTCTCTGTGCAGATTTTACCCGCCTGGGTCGCGTGGATGCTAGATTAGTCCGTATTTTTAATACCTACGGACCGTTTATGCGCGACGATGATGGTCGAGTGGTTACCAACTTTATTATTCAATCGATGAATAATACCCCGATCACTATCTACGGAAAAGGCCAACAGACTCGCTCATTCTGTTTTGTCGATGACTTGATAGAGGGCTTCATTCGTGTACTTGCCCTCCCATCTAACCAGGGTCCAATTAATTTAGGTAACCCAAACGAATTCACTATGCTGGAATTAGCAGCAGAAGTTCAGCGTCTCATTGGATCAAATCAGCCATTTAGTTATCAGCCCATGCCGATTGATGACCCTCGCCAACGTCAGCCTGACATTACTAAGGCGAAAAAATTCCTCCAAGGCTGGGAGCCCAAAATTCAATTATCGGAAGGTCTTTCTAAAACCATCGAGTATTTTAAAAATGAAAATAAATAAAATAGTTTGTATCGGAGCGGGTTATGTCGGTGGCCCAACTATGGCGGTCATCGCTGATCGATGTCCCCATATAGATGTAACCGTCATTGATATGAACGCGGTGCGCATCGCTGCTTGGAACTCTAGTTCCTTACCCGTTTATGAACCTGGATTAGCTGAAGTTGTTCAAAGAGCGCGGGGCAGAAATTTAAAATTCCTTAACCAGATTGATGGCGTGCAAGCGCTTAAAGAGGCTGATGCAATTTTTATCTCCGTAAATACGCCCACCAAAACTCATGGTCCGGGAGCCGGGAAAGCCTCTGACTTATCCTATGTTGAGTCGTGCGCTCGCTTTATTGCTCAACATGTCAGCGGCCAAAAAATTGTTATCGAAAAGTCAACGATGCCGGTGCGTACCGCCGAATTAATTAAAGAAATTTTAACGCATCATAATACTCAGGCGAAATTCGACATTCTATCTAATCCGGAATTTTTAGCTGAAGGTACCGCGATTCGAGATTTAGAAAAACCCGAGAGGGTATTAATCGGCGGTGAAAATAGTGAGGCCGTTCAGGCCCTTGTTGATGTTTATGCCCAATGGGTAGATCCCCGCTTAATTATTACGACGGGATTATGGTCAGCTGAACTTTCCAAGCTAGCCGCTAATGCATTCCTCGCCCAGCGAGTATCATCAATCAATTCGATGTCTGCCGTATGTGAAAAAACAGGGGCTAAGATTGACGAAGTGGCTAAAGTTATTGGTACCGACTCCAGGGTCGGCCCTAAATTTCTTAAGGCTTCGGTAGGCTTCGGAGGATCCTGTTTCAAAAAAGACGTTCTCTCGCTTATCTATATTTGTGAGTCCTATGGATTACCAGAAGTAGCACATTACTGGCAGCAGGTTATAGAGATTAACGAGTGGCAGAAGAGGCGCTTCGCTCAGAAAATTATAGAAAGCATCCCGCCTCATGGCACCGTAGCAATTTTAGGATTAGCGTTTAAAAAAGAAACTAATGATTTTCGAGAATCTGCAGCAATCGATATTGTTCAACACTTACTCAAAGCAGGCTTAAAGGTTATTTCTTATGATCCGAAGGTGAACTTCAGTGAATTTACCAAGGCTTTACAAATATCCGAGAATTTAAAATCGGGTTCCTCAATTACCTCTGCCGTAAACGGCGTCCACGCGGTGGCCATCTTAACAGAGTGGCCAGAGTTTGCTTCAATTAATTGGCCAGAGCTTTCCCCTCAACTTAAAAACTGTAAACTCATTTATGATGGAAGAAATATAGTGCCGGTGGATGCACCTCTCCCGCTTAATCTCAATTTTCAGCGTATTGGTGTTGGCGTATAATATCCAGTGCCATTGTTTTTCAAAAGCCGCTCATTGAGCGGCTTTTTTATTGGTGTAGTTTCTGACAAAAAGACGACAGGGATTTTCGATCCATCGGTAGGTTAATTCAGACAGAGACAATAAGCATCCTAATTTAATCAGAAAAACTAAATAAAAATTAATATTTAATCCCGTTAAGCCTAAGAGTTTTTCTGTTACGGCGCCTGTGAAAGTATGACCGAGATAAATAGAATAAGAAATTTTACCAATCCAAAGCAGTATCGGGTGTTCGAGAAAAGTATGTTGAGCCGGTTCACTCGCCAGCCAAGCCACCAAAAAAATAGCTACGATAATGAACGAGTAGTCCAGTGATGTATTGGCGTCTTTCAAAAAAAGAAAAGAGAAAAACACTAGGAGTATTCCACTTACATTTTTCATACTCAGACCTTTGGGCCAAATTAAATAGCCTAGCGTCCCCCCGAAGAACCCCCCTAAACCCCGAGCCCAGCCAGCGTTTTGTGTTATAAATTCTAAGCCGGAATGAGACGACTGGGCATTGCACCATAGGTAAGAAAGAGTGATTATTCCTACACAGATGATAATTTTAAATGATTTACTGATCTCGGTTGCAAGCTGCGAAAAAATCACCCCAAAACACAGGTACGAAATCCATTCCGCGGACACACTCCAACTCGCAAAATTAAACCACGAGGTAATGTCATTCGCAGAATTAACAAGGAAGATGGTTGATACCAAAGATAAAACCTTTTCGTCATCGAGGCTTTTGCCGATAAAAAAATAACCAGCGAGAAAGCAGACTACATAAAATAGGTGTAGTGGATAGATACGACCCAACCGCAGGAGTATAAATTGATAAAAACTTCTTATACTAGTAAGATTGTCGATATAAAGTTTGGCTATTATATAACCGGAAATGACAAAAAATAAATCCACACTGAGGTAGCCATTTTTCGTGATAACTTCCGCAATTTTCCAATGATAGCAAACCACCAACAATGCGGCTAAGCCTCTGGTTGATTCGAGTGCAGGTAAAAATTTATTTCCCATTATTTTCAGTTACCCATAAACTCCTCCATTGTGGCCGCCTTACTAGAATTGATATTGCGACGATTTATTACCACGAAAAAAGTTTTCACTACAATTTTTAGGTCCAGCCAGAAGCTGCTGTTGTCGATGTACCAAACGTCGAGGGCAAATTTTTCATCCCAACTAATCGCATTGCGCCCATTGATTTGAGCCCAGCCTGTCACTCCTGGCTTCATTTCCATCCGTCGAGCCTGGAACGCGTTATAACGGGGTAAATAACGCATCATAAGTGGGCGAGTGCCCACGACACTCATATCGCCAATCAACACATTCCACATTTCGGGAAATTCATCGAGCGTAGTAGATCTCAAAAATTTTCCAAAGGACGTGAGACGTATTTCATCAGACAATAAATTTCCTGCAGCGTCTCGCGCGTCGGTCATGGTCCGAAACTTCACCATCCGGAAGGGTTTTCCATCTTTACCGGGTCGCTCTTGAATAAAGAAGATAGGCGAGCCGAGTTTGATGCGTACAAGAACTGCAATGACAACGAGAAGAGGGGAGAAGCCAATCAGCCATGCGAGTGAAAAAATAACATCGAAGACTCTTTTAAAAAAGGGATACATGAGAGTAACGAACGTTAATTTTAGATGAAATAGAATTAGGGCAATCCCTTTCTAGTCGCCATTCGAAAGTAACCTAGGGGTTTAACTGACTGATTTCTAATCTTGTTAATTCTATAGCATTTTCAAACTGAACAACAAACTCAACCCGTTCGGTCCATGGTGGTGAGAGTACGGTCAAGGACTCCTCTGGCTCATTGATTTGTTGTGAACGAGTCAAGCTTTGATCCGCCCCTTTAAAAGTTACCGACAATTTAATTTTTCCGCCCACAGGATTATGGGTTATGGAAAATTTTAACAAATTTTTTGAAGCAATAGTTTCAGTGTGATGCATAGAACCGCTTTGATTATTAAAGGCAATCAGGCTAGGCTTATTTTGTTTTTCTGAGTTTTTATTTGGTCTGGTTTCTAATACCCAATTCTTTTGAAAAGAATCCGGGCTGGTTGAGGAGTTCAGAATTTTTGCCTGCACTTTTTTACTTTCCCAGACCCAATTTAAAATACTCAAGCCCACCGTGTCATCCTGTACACATCGTAAAAGTCTATCATTTAATTCGGGGTTAAACTTAATAAGTTTAATCCATTTATCCCTGGGATTAGTGGCGGTAAATCGACTCCAGTTTACTTTTTGACTGGTGGTGCCCCATTTGAAATTAAAACGTGTTTGTGCTTCATCGAGTAATTGCTCAGCTGCCACGAGTTTTTCTAAAGCTTCTAGCGTTTCATCAGCGGTAGTCGGTTGAACTCTTCGTAGTCGTACCACTTCACGAAAATCCACGACTAAATTCCACGCCTCTTTAAATTGATTCAGTCGCCAAAGATACCTTTTATCTCTCTCGCTAGGATTTTTAATTTTGGCCAATTCATTCTCGGCGCTAACTAAATTTTGCCCAATTTCTTCAATAGCCTTGTCGCTCAAGATTTCTCCTGATGATTCCTCAAAGGCTCCATAAATCCATTGGTTTTTCCCCTGGTTTTTTCCGACTATATTCCACTCGCTCTCAATCACTTTAAAAAGATTGCGCATCGGTTTATCCGCTGGTCCGTAAGCAGCATGAAACCAATGATTTAATAATGAATCAGGATCAGCCGTAGGATTTTCTAGTAGTTTGGCACCGAGCCAAGCCTTGGGGGCATCGAACGCCCAGAGGGGATATAATTCTGCGTACCAACCAGTCACCCCAGTCCCATTTACCTTTTTAATACTCTTTGCTTGAGCAGAGAAATTGATTCGTGGAATACAGAAACTATTTCCATACCAATAATCATAGGCTCCTACCTGATTGGCGCCTGACTTAACCCACGCCATGCAGTTATCGATATCTTGCTGGGCAAATTCTTCGTTAGCATAACCCATGCGATCAACACAGACCCAGGGAAAAATATCCGTATGAACTTTAATGCTCGGTGCCTTTAAGGTGTCTAGGTAGGCGAGGGTGCCAATCGAGCGTTTAAATTCAGTGGTATTATTTTGATTTAGCCAATTTCCCTCCGCGACTTGATTCAAAAAATTTATCAAGTAATTAGTTCTTACGGGCCGGTCGCGAAACCATCCTTCACTCTCTACTTTTTTATCAAAAATTATACTATCATTTAAGCCCATGGCCACCGAGGTGCTTTCGGGATTATTTTTAAACCAGTCTTCTGCGTACCGACGAGCTACTCTAGCAGCCTGAGGGTGATTTAAGTTGGGATTAGCATCATTACCCAACCCGGTAGGCTGTAGGTGTCCTTGTTGGCCTTCGGCAAAGAATGTCGGATCTATTTTCCATTCATTTTCCGTAAATATTTTGTGGAAACCATGAGAGAATGCAGGGTAGTTGCCGTAGCCCACTGAAAAAGCCCAATCTCTAGAAACTTCATTAGATATACCTCCAACCGCTCTCCAGTAGAACGCGGGTTGAAATAAATCATCAACTGGAACGGAAATTACTTTTAAATGAGAATAATCAGCACCCTTAATTCCTGGTTGGCAGAAAGTAATACCTAAAACTTGCTCACCAAATCGACCCACGGCGATTCTCGTTGCTGCGGGATTATTCCCCAAAAGGAAGACCGCCTTGTCATTAACCACTCTGATGGCCGTGTCTCCTTGGCGACCGGGTGCACTCACTTGTTTCTTTATCGATGCTTGGGTTTTGCCAATATAAATTTTCCACAAATCAGCGGGGGTATTTTTTGACTCGGCCACGACGGGCATTTTTTTCCCAGTCACCATTTCGGACCAATCACTTAAACTTTGAGCAGCATACCACTCATCGATTTCTGGACTCTCAGAAATAACGATGACAGCGTGCCACTGGTTCTCGCTGAATAACTTTTCTTCAGCCGCACAACTTAGGATAGTTTGAGCAAATAGAAAAAGTAGAAAAACGAAACGCACGAAATTAAAGATTAATCGGCAGGCCTTTTTGTTGGGCCGATTGATAAAGAGCTAAGATTAACCCTACGGCTTTACGACCTTCGACTCCATCAATCGAAGGTTTTTTGTTTTCGCGAATGGCACCAATAATTTCTTCTAAATTAGCTTTATGCCATTTAGTATCGATGGCCTTAGGGTCATTCGCTCCCGCACCTTGAGTGATTATACCAATCTGACTTTGGTCACTTGATTGAGATTCTTTGAATTCAAACGTTACTAATTTATCGTCATGTAAGATAGCTGAACCTGTAGTTCCATGGATACGAATCTCAGCGGGGAGGCCGTTCTGAGACCAGCAAGTGGTTGTGCCAGCGATAGTGGCACGGGCGCCGTTGGTGAATTCAATCCACCCCGTGGCGATATCTTCGACTTCTATGTTTTTATGAGCAACGAGGCCCATAGTGGCGGAGACACGTTTAACGGGCCCGAGTAGCCATAGTAGAAGATCGATGGTGTGGATGCCTTGATTCATGAGAGCACCACCGCCATCGAGTTTTTGTGTACCACGCCAAGCAGCCGAGTCGTAGTACTCTTGACTGCGCCACCAAGGGATGAGCGCACTCGCTAAAGTAATTTGTCCGAAGCGGCCCATTGTAATCGCAGACTTAAGTGCGACGGCACCGTGTCCGAATCGACGAGGTAGAATACCCCCCAGGGTGACACCCGCTTTATGACAGGCTGAAATAATTTGATCGCAGCGCTCAAGCGTCACCTCAATCGGCTTTTCGATAATGACATGTTTGCCGGCATGAGCGCAGGCGAGGGCAGGCTCGAGGTGATTACCGCTCGCGGTGCAAAGACAGATAATATCAATGGCTGGATTTTTTAGAAGATCTTCGGGCGTAGCTGCAAAACTGATTTTATATTTTTCTGAAAAGGCGCGGGCCTTTTCGGGAGTCCGATTGTAGGCAGCAATCAGTTTTACGTTGGGAATTTCACTCAAGGCTTGAGCATGAAACTCAGCAATCACGCCCGTTCCCCAAATCCCGATTCCTAAGGTCTTTAAAGCCATAAGTTAATCTTACACAAAAAAGTCATCAAAGGAAGCGAGATTACGCAGTAAGTTTTAGGATTTTAATCCCTTCTAGTGCGCTTGTTTACAGCGTATAACCAAACTCTTTAAAGTCTCGAGCATAGTATTTTTTAACCAGCGACCTAGACTCATCGTCCCAAGTGGTAGAAACATCTATTTCACGAGTATGATTTAATCGAGGCAGTTCGGTGGGCGCTACCACATCCATTTTAAGGGCAACCGCTTTGATTCCATTTAAAAGTCCATCTTCCATTTTATAGATATATGCTTGTGGGTAGACGTATTCCCACTGTGGTCTCAGATGATTATCCCATATCCAGGGATTTGAATTAATTTCTTCTAGGCTTTTTTTAATCCATTGACTGAAAGAGGGTACAGTCCAGAGATTTTTCATTTCCCGTTTTAGGTGACCAATTTTGTGCAGAT